>Ga0299915_10000371_pt1 | contig 34765 bp, 34 predicted proteins | sample RVTome_13_FD_200263 | JGI IMG/M metagenome (GOLD analysis project Ga0299915, IMG submission 200263) | Soil microbial communities from uranium-contaminated site in the Upper Colorado River Basin, Wyoming, United States - RVT92D227 (version 2) ...
CCACACCCGACACTGTCCATCACCACCTGGATCTACCGGCCGAGCATTACCAGCAGGAGGTCCGCCGCCTACTCCTGATCGAGAATCCGCCGGTCCAGAATCACGCGGCTTCAGGTGATCGCTGACACGGGGAACCCGGATCGCGGGTCATCGGGGTGGGAACGAGCTCGTCGTAGAGCGAGAGGTCCGGATCGCGGAGCGAGAGTGCGTCGAGCACGGGGTCGCCGAGGCGCAACGGCGCCGGCGCCGGCGTGAGCCCCTTCTTGTGGCGGAGCACGTACTCGACGTACTCGGCGCCGACGTGGCCAGTGGTCATCACCTCAGCCATCGCGTCGCGGGTGGCGTGCTCGCCGAACAGCTCGACGAGGAACACGAGCCGCACGGTCTCGCGATGCACCGAGCGACCGCCGGCGGCGAAGATCTTGAAGTACTCGAGGCCGGTGTCATCGAGGCCGACCAGGCCGGGTGGTAACGCGGCCGCCGTGGCACGGGGCTTGGTCTGGAGCAGCCCATCGCGATGCGAGGGATGCTCGATGTCCTCGCCGACCTTCCACGACCGGCGGTGTGCGGCGATTTGTTTCTTGCCGAGCCAGATGCTGACCACGTCGTCGTCGGCGCGGACGAGCACGGTTTGGCTCGCCAGCCGCCACGGCACGCTGTAGCGATTGCGATCGAAGGTGACCCGGAACGTCTTGGTGACGGGGTTGGTCTCGACGTCGTCGACATCGAACACGGTGTCTGGGATCGGCTTGAGCTGCTTCCGCTCCTCGTGCCGGAACACCAGCGACGGCACCTTGCCGGTCTCCTCGTGGCGACGATTGTTGGCGATGTCGTCGCGCCACGTCATCGCCTGCGTGTTGAGGTCGAGTAGATCGGTGAACCGGCGGCCGCGCCAAAACCGGCTGCGCACGAAGCCGATGGGCCTTTCGACGCGTCCCTTCTCGTTCCCCTTGCGCACGTTGCAGGCGATGACCGCGAAGTCGCGCGTCTTGGCGTACTCGAGGAACCGGCGATTGAACACGGTCGCGTGCGGCGCGTGCGAGAGCACGACGGTTTTCATGTTGTCGAAGATGTCGGCGGTCGCGACGCCGCCGAAGAATCTGATGCCCCGCTCCATGCAGCGCAGGAACGTGCCCATCGCCTGGCTGAGCGTGAACTCGAGGTAGAGAAGGCGCGAGTAGCACGCGACCATCACGAACGCCGATACGCGACGCGGACACCCGAGCAGCGCGAACCCGAAGTCCGCCCAGTCGACCTGGTACGCGGCGCCCGGCTTGAAGTCGAGCGTCAGGAACGCTTCCCTCGGCGGACGCGGACGCAGCGTCGCGACCCGGTCGCGCAGGATCGTGATGCCGCCGGTGTAGCCGAGCGGCCGGATCCGCTCGAGGATCCCGGGCGCCGTGAGCTCGGGCGTGTCGTCGAGCAGGCGGCGGATCTCGACCTCGTACGCGTCGAGCAGCGACGGGCGGGGCTCGCTCGACGGCGGCGCGCGCTCGGGGCCGCGCGCGAGCAGGCGGCGAACGGTCTTGCGCGACAGCTTCGTGCGTCTCGCGATCGCGCGGATCGACAAGCCCTCGACGAGCGAGAGCCGCAGTACCTCCGAGAGCCGCGTGTCCTGCTCGGGCAGCGCGGCGGCGAGCTTGGGCAGCCTGGCCATCGTCAGTTTCCGTCGGGACCGAGCCACCGCAGGTAGAGTTGGCGCAGGTCGGCGAAGTCGCCGATTCCACGAATGCGCTGGCCGCGCCGGCGACGCGCGCGTCGGTCATGGACTTCGACATCGAAGTAGACCGAGCGCATGCCGATGCCCATCTCGTCGGTCAGGGCGAGGCAGAATCCGGCTTCCCGCTCGTCCACAGACAACACAACGTGGAGCTTCGCGTCGAGCCACAGCGAGAGCCCTTGCAGGAACGCGATCACCGCCCGCTCGTGATGCATCGACGAGGGCGGCGGCAAGATCGCTCGCAACAACTCGTCGCACCCATGGCTCACCAGGACGCGAGTCCTCGTCGTCGTCGGGATCATGACCACCGTGTATTTCATCTGCGTCTGCTTCGCCGTCGACCTCGGACGTGCTCGTCGCGAGCAGCCGCGGGTCGTCGAACGCGGAGCATTCAGCACGCGGCGCAACTTCCTGGCTACATGCATCAGGCAACGCCAGTCCTTCGGCCTGCTTCGCGGCGCGGTCGAGGCGCTGCGCCCGGCGGTCTTGCTTGCCGTCGTCGCCGAGGCTCCGCTCGTAACGAGCGCTGGCGGCGCGGTGACTCGCAGCTCGAGCTTCGTCGCGGCATGGCTCGCCGCAATAGTCCTGCCCGCGATAGTGCGGCCGGCAGACGACGAACGTCACGACGCACCACATGCAGGTCAACTCGAAAACGGGAACGTCGGCGTCCACGGCTCTGGCTGCGACCGCCAGAAACTTGGACGTGGACCAGGACCGTGGGACGTATGGCTCGTCGAAAGCCCGGCTCTGGGTCTACGACCGAAGGCTCGAGCTGCTGACTCGGGCCTTCACTCTTTTCGGTGCGCGAAGATCATCCTGTCGCAGCAACCGACGGGCCACTTCTCAACAGGCGGTCCCCTGGTCCCCGGTGATCCCGGTGGAAGTGGTCCCCTTCCAGCCCGGTGGTGACAAACCGTCCTGGATCACGATGTCCTTGAACCGTGCGACCGCCACATGTCCCTCGGGCGCCAACGTTTGAATTCTCAGCCGCTCGACGAGCCGAGCAAACATCCGCTGCATGAACTTGGCGAAACCAGGACGCGCGAGTCTGTTGTAGAACGCCTTGTACGCGACCGTGACGTCGTTCTGATGATTGAACTCGCGCAGCAGATCGGCGAGTGATTCGACCTTCGCGCCCGCCAGACCGCCGACCGCCGAGAGGAACAGGCGATGTGGCGTGACCGTCCGCAGTCGCTCGCTCTGGCCGGTCTCCCGGCCGAGCTGGTTGACGTCGTCGATCGACAGAGCGCGTGCAAGCGCAGTTCTGAGCCTGGTAAGCTCGACAGTGGACAAGGCGGTCTCCTTGCTGGTTGGTCTCGCAACCCCAGCCTGGAGGCTGTCGCTGTCCATTGTCGATCCCCCGGGATCTCCCGCCCCGGAAGCCCGCGTGGGAGATCGAGGAATCCTCCTCGGAAACCGGCCTTAAGATCTCACCTATGAGCGCGACCTAGCGCGCTGCCGATTCGGATCGCGGCACAAGTCGGCTCGAGTCGAGCTTCAGCGTCGATTCAAGCCAGGAGTCTCGTACATGCTGATCGCTCCGACCTTCTGCCACCCCGTGTGCAGTAGCCAGCTATGCGGGCGTGCGACGCAGAGCCGCTCGTCGGGACTGACGTCGTACATGAACGGCTTGGTTGAGAGCTCCTTCCAGCCGGGGAAGCTGACGGCACTCGACATGTAATCGACGTCCCAGAACCGCGTCTCGCCCCAGTCCTCGTCCTGGTCGTGGCGGCGCCAGTTGTTGAGGACGTAGTTCAATGCGTGGTGTGCCTGGGTCGGCGACTTGATGAGGCGCGAGTGATAGCGGTCGGCGAACACCGTGCCGCGTCGCTTCGTGCCGCGCCGCTTGCTGATGGCGCGGTTGAGGCGCTGCGAGGCCGAGATCTCGAAGGCCTGGACGCCCTTCGCGAGCGCCGTGTCGTTGTCTGCCTCGACGAGCATGTGGATGTGATCGTTCTCGGGGCTGATGTGGACGATCCGAAAGTCGCTGCGTCCGAGCACGGCCCGAGTCGCCTTGCGGAGCGCGAAGTACGTATCTCGCTGACGCAACGTACCGAAGGCGGAGACCAGGCGAAGCGTCACGTGGACCGGGGTCAGCCGGTCGAAGCGCTCACGTGTGGTGTGTCGCTCGCTCGAGCGGAAGGACTTCGGTGGTCGTCCAGCGCCTTTGCGCTTGCCACCCCACGTCTTGAATTCGAGCTCGACTTGAACATGCCGTTTGCGTGCCCGCACCATGACGACTATCTACCAACCCGTTCCGCTCCTGTAAACATGAAAACGCCGATAGTTTTATCTCTGGTGCTCGAATATCGTCTACCGCCCTGTTCAGGTGTGACGATCAGAGGACTCAAGGGCGGTCCGATGAGGGCGACGGTTTCCTCTTCCGTTCCGGAAGTGGTGAATCTTCCTGGGTGAGGGTCAGGCAAAAGTTGGAGAGTTCCAACTCCACCGGAGCTCGGTTCGCGCCCGACGAGAGTGTTGATTGGGTGGCCAGCGCTACCCGAAGTCGTCGCGAAACGCGCTCTTTCGAGTTCAGAGGTGAAACCAGATCCGTCGAGCTGTGCTCTCGACGCGGACGCCGATCTTGAAGAGGCGCAGCCATAACGTGTCCATCTGCGCGCCGGCGATCTCGGTGCCTTTGGCCGCAGCCCGGATCACGTACATGAGGATGTAGGCCGCGGCGTGCGGCAACCGTCGAACCTGAGAACCGGTGACAGCTGAGTCGGTCGCCCTCGAGTGCGTTCTTGAGGCCCTTGATCGAGTTCTCGCAGGCGTGCGACGTACTCCCTGTCGTAGAGCCGCTGCGCGTCGCCGCGCAGATTCGTCACGACGAAGCGGACGTTCGGACCGATCGCCTGGTGATCGGCCTTTCATCCGGTAGCTTCGCGCCCGTCGTTGTCGAGCGCGGTATCGGATGTGAACACCTTCCTGCCCGTGCGTAGATACGTGCGGCGAGTCTTCTCCTGAAGTTGCTCGGCGAGCTCCTTGAGCCGAACGTTCGGCTGCATCCCGAGGATGAACCCGAGCTTGTGCTGCGCTGTTGGCACGGACGACACCTCCAGTCCCAGCCAGCGTGCGCGGATCCGCATCAGCTCGAGGACCGCCACCGTGCCCCGCGCGCCCGGATCTTTACCCGGACACAGCCCAGCCGTCCGCAGGTCGCCGTCCTGGTCGAAGACCAACAACGGCAGGTACACGCACTGGTCGCAGAACGCGTGAAAGGACACAGACTCTCGCTGCCCGTGCGGGCCGCCAACAGGGGGTCAGATCGACGTCGAGAGTGATCCGCTTCGGCCGTTTTGGTGTGGCGCTTGAAGTAGCTGTCGAGCAACACGCGGCCGATGCGATAGCAGTCCTTCGGACCAGGCTCGTTCTCCCAGCGGCTCCGCGTCGGCCGGCTCACGCACCGGCATGGCGTTCGGGTCGTTGCAGCCGGGAGGGCCAGCGCACCGACCACAGCTACACGGCCTCGATCGTGCCGCGTCCCGACTTCATCAGCCGTGGCGTGGCTGTAGACCTTCTCCGCGGCGGCCACGATCGTCCCGAGGATCGTCCCGGTGGCAAGCCGGAGCGCCCCCCAGCTGGTTGCAGCGTTTATTGAGTGCTGCGCAGGTCGAGTTTCCATTCGCAGTCGGCGAGCTCGAGCTTCACGCCGGTCCGATCTCGTCAGACGGTGGCGCAGTCCTGCTGCGCGAAGCGGAGTCCTGCTGCGCGAAGCGGAGTCCTGCTGCGCGAAGCGGATCGGCGACTCGGGCTACTCGATGGGCTGGCATCGAGCATGTCCGACGGCCGCGACCGCCGCCTTGTGACTCACGAGCAGGTGGGCAGCGGAGTTACGGGAATCGCGCTCGACTACGAGGACTGCAACGACGCGACGACACTTCGCGCCGATCCAGTGCTGAAGGCGTGTTGCGACGTCGATCCGAACGGTGACCGTTCGTCGCGCACGCTCGGTCGCGAGCCGTGACGATCCTCGAATCGGGTCGGTCCGGGTCCCCATCGGTGGCGATGGCGGGCGAGGTCACATTGACGGCGGCACGGCGGCACGGTCAGCTCCTGGGGCCCGGCGAGCCAGCCGCACAGCGATGCGACGAGGTCCTCGACGCCACGCTCGGCGAGCGACCGTGCGATCGTCGGTGGTCTCCGCGGTCATCGCGCGCGCCGATGCGGAAGGTCTTCGGACAGCGTCGCTGGCGCGCTGGTCGGCTACAGCCTCCGTTCTGCAGCTCCTCATGCGGAGTACGCCGTCGACCTATTTGTCGGCGCGCCTTTTCAACGGTTTCGGCCGGCCACAGACGCAGGTTCAGCTGGTTGACGACTCGGCGCCACTGTCGGCGAGTTCAACCCGAGAACCGAAGGGCTCGCCTGGGCGCCCGGAGCTTGGCGATCGTGGTCCGTTCCGGGCGCCAGATCGCTCCCTCCGCACCTGCGAGCCCGCGATCGGCGAATTCAAGCGATCCGCTCGTCCAGCCTGTACTCGGACGGGATCTGATCCTGAGACTCGATCACCGGGCCGAGGTCACGGAGCAGCCCGTTGCCGAGCGAGTAGATCCAGCCGTGCACGGTGAGCTTGTGCCCGCGCCGCCACGCATCCTGGACGATCGTCGTGTGGCAGACGTTGGCGACCTGGGCCTCGACGTTGAGCTCGGCCAGCCGGTTCGCGCGCGCCTCTGGATCGCGGATCGCCCCCAGCTCCTCGCGGTTCCACAGATGGACGTCGCGGATGTGGCGTAGCCAGTTGTCGATCAGGCCCAGCGGCTGCGACGACAGCGCTGCGCGGACGCCGCCGCAGCCGTAGTGGCCGCAGACGATCACGTGCTTCACCTGCAGCACGTCGATCGCGTACTGCAACACCGACAGACAGTTGACGTCGGTGTGCTCGACCAGGTTCGCGACGTTGCGATGGACGAACAGCTCGCCCGGCGCGCGCCCGATGATCTCGTTGGGTGGCAGCCGACTATCGGAGCATCCGATCCACAACAGGTCGGGGTTCTGCAGCGTCTCGAGACGCTTGAAGAAGCCGGGGTCCCTGGCGGTGGTGTCCGCGGCCCAGCGGCGGTTCGCAGCGAAGCACTCGTCGAGCAGGTTCACGGACGCCATGTATCACGAGCGTGACCGCGGACAGCTCGAACGGGATGACCGGGCTTCGATGCTGCTAATGTCGTCGAGTCCATGGCCGATTGTCCGAGCTGCGAGGAGCCGCTGCCTGCGAAGGCACGCTTCTGTCCGGGTTGTGGACGAGCGCTCGCCCCGGCGGTGGGCACGCTCGAGTCGCGCACCTACACGGAGAAGAACCCGCGGCCGTCTGCACCGAGCTTGCCGCCGCGACTGATCGCGCCCGGGACGCAGATCACCGAGCGGTACTCCGTCGACGGCGTGATCGGCGAGGGCGGCATGGGCGTGGTCTATCGCGGCACCGACACGCAGCGCGGGCGGGTCGTCGCGATCAAGGCGCTGCACGGCAGCCTGATGGGCGAGGCCGAGATTCGCCGGCGCTTCACGCGCGAGGCGCAGCTGATGCTCGGCTGGAATCACAAGCACGTGGCGCGCGTCTACGACTTCATCGAGCGAGACGACCTCCTGGCGTTCGTCATGGAGTATGTCGATGGCCCCACGCTCGAGGACCACGCGCAGCGCTGGGGCGGCAAGCTGCCGTACGACGACATTCGCGTGATCTTCTCGGGGCTCCTCGCCGCGATGGAGGAGGCTCACTCGGTCGGCATCATCCACCGCGATCTCAAGCCGCAGAACATCCTGCTCAAGCTCGACGAGACCGGCGTGCAGCCGAAGATCGTCGACTTCGGGATCGCGAAGATCCTCGAGGGCACGACGTACACGATGACCGGGGCGCTGCTCGGGACGTGCCGGTACATGTCTCCCGAGCAGGTGCAGTCGCCGCAGGACGTCGACCATCGATCCGATATCTACGCGCTCGGAGTGACGCTCTACCGCTGCGTGACCGGGCGATGCCCGTTCGAGGGCAACAACCACTTCGCCCTGATGATGGCGCAGGTCGAGCAGGCGCCCGAGCCGCCGTCGGACTATCGCCCGCACCTCCCGCCGGCGCTCGAGGCGGTGATGCTCCAGGCGCTCGCCAAGGATCGCGCCGATCGCCCGCAGAGCTGCGACGCGTTTCGCGAGGCGCTCGAGCACGCGCTCGCCGATGTCACACCGGCCCGCGTGGAGCGCGAGTCCGAGCATCCGAGGATCATCGTCGAGGAGGACGGCAACGAGATGCTGCTGATCCCCGGCGGGCCGTTCCAGATGGGCGCGCATCGCCGCACCGTGCTGCTCGATCGGTTCTACGTCGCGCGGCACCCGGTCACGAATCGCCAGTTCCAGAGCTTCGTCGAGGCCACCGACTACCGGCCCACCGATCCGGAGGCCGCGCGGTTCCTGCATCACTTCCGGTCGCGCCGCTGCCCGCCGGAGCTCGCCGATCACCCCGTGGTGTTCGTGTCCTGGCTCGACGCGCGCGCGTACTGTCGATGGGCCGCACGGCGGCTGCCGAGCGAGGCCGAGTGGGAGAAGGCCGCGCGCGGCACCGACGGCAACAAGTACCCGTGGGGACGCGACGAGCCGACCCCCGAGCTGGCCAACTTCGGCCACGCGCGCGTCAAGGGCTACCCGACCGGCGCTTCGACTGCGCGCGATGGAGGCACCGCTCCGGTCGATGCGTTTCCCCACGGCGCGTCGCCATACGGCATCGAGGGAATGGCTGGCAACGTGTTCGAGTGGTGCGAGGACGTCTACGACGTCGCGTTCTACCTGCACGGTCCCGATCGCAACCCGCGCAACACGATCCAGCCCGGCAATGCGCCGTGCGCGATCCGCGGTGGCTCGTGGCGCTACGATGTCAGCTCGTTGCGGACGTATGCGCGGTCGAGCTTTCCACCGACGTTCCGGCTCGACACGGTCGGATTTCGGGTCGCGCTCTAGGATCGCCGTCGACGAATCGTCATCTCGTGGACCTTGTCGCTCGGCTTCGCGCGGTCGAAGTTGCGCTCGCGCAGCGTGATCTTGCGGAGCTGGCCGAGCGTCGCGGTGAGCGCTCCGAAGTCGGCCGTTCCGGTGGACACGTCCGACACCGAGGTGTGACCGAGCGACAGCGTGCGTAACGCCTCGGGCCGGCGAATGGCGACGAGGGTGGCGACGACCTCCTGTACGTCCGCGTAGCGGCTATGAAAGAAGACCGGGCCGAGCTGGAGATCGAGGACGAACCGGAACGAGGGATGCTCGAGGATCGCTGCGAGCTCCTTGCAGACGAGATCGGGGTCGTAGGCCCCGCTTCGGGACCAGTCGAGCTCGAGCCTGCGGACGTAGCCGGTCCGCCAGTGCGCCTCGTATCGGGCATCGTCCTCGTACTTTCTGCCTTTGCTTCGTTCGTGCAAGGGCCCGAGGAAGTACGTCGCGTGGCTCTCGAGGAACTGCGATGCCGTGCGTCGCAGCTTGGCTCGTCGCGCGCCATCCGCTTCCTCGGCCTGATGCTGCAGCACGATCAGCTCGCCACGAGGATCATTCTGCGCGAGGAGCCAGTCGGCGTAGACGAGGTACGCCGCATCGTCGTCGGGATCGGCGAGGATCGCATCCTCGAGCTTCGAGGCGATCGACGGCTCGCTCGGCTGCTTCGCGGATCTCGCCACGGCCCGGAGCGTACTTGGCTCGCACGCCGCAGCGAGCCTTCGGCGCGCACAATGTCCAAAGTCTCGCGAGGCCGTCCGGCCGAGCGAGCGAGACTCCGTACAACGTCCAAAGTCTCGCGAGGCCGTCCGGCCGAGCGAGCGAGATGTCGCGACGCGAAGTGAGCACCGGCGCGTCGCGCTGACCCGAAACGCAAAGCGGCCCGACACGTTGCCGTGCCGGGCCTGGTCACGCCGCGAGACGCGCGTTACATCGCCTGGATCTGGTACGCCGCACCGCGACCGGTCGAGCCGTACACGATGATCCGCTTGACGGTGCGGTAGCCACCGTCGAGGTCGATGGTGAGCGTCGGGTTGTTGCGGTCGAGCATCGTGTCGAACCGGACGACCTGCGTCCGCTGGTTCCGATCGCCGTTGTCGAACTCGATCGCGACCTGCTTGATCTCCGAGCGTCCACCGAGGTTCTGCAACCGGATCTGGCTCAGCTGACCCGACTTGCCGAGGATGTTGAAGAACTCGCGACCGCTGTCGATGCGAGTCGCCTCGGTCAGGTTGAACCACGCCCTCACCGGCGCGCTGTAGTAGCTGGTGTGGCGGCCGAACCGATTGGCCGGTGCCCTGCCGATCGAGCCGATGTACGTGCTCGAGCGCGCCGCCACCTGCGTGTTGGTCGGGCTGAAGAACGGCTCCTGCCAGACCGGACGAACCGGCCGCGTGTAGACCGGCTCCGGCCGCGAGTACACGGGCGCTGGCGTGGTGTCGCAGTTGGCGTGGTCGTGGGCCACCGGAGCGCGGTGATCGCGCACGGCGGGCTGGGTGTCGTAACCAAGGCTCATCGAGGCGCCTGCAGAGAAGGTGACCGGCTTGGCCATGGCGGCGGACGACGAACCGAGAATCAACGTGGTGATGAGTGCCTTGATGTTCATACGAGCTCGCTTTCTGGAAGCCCTCAAGCTTCGTGAACCAGACGTATTGCTTGGCTCGTGCCATCACCCAAGCGCTTGAAGTTACGTTGAAAACTCGCAAGTCTGCTGCGAGAGACGCAGTCCGCCTGCGGGATCCGCAGTAGGCTGCGTCCATGCCCGATCCGGTGCGCTACGAGCGGCAGACAGACATCGGCGTCATCACGCTGGACCGTCCCGACAACCGCAACAGCATGACGCCCGAGTTGCTGGACGCGTTCCTCGCGGCGAGTGCCGCGGCGCGTACCGATGCCGGCGCGCGCTGCGTGGTGGTGACCGGGACCGGCGCGTCGTTCAGCGCGGGGGCCGACTTCAAGTCGACGCTGCAGCGTGCAGGCGATCAGCGCGCGCCGAGCGAGCGCTCGTTCGCGATGTACGAACCGTTCCTGTCGCTGCTCGACCTCGCGGTGCCGGTGATCGCCGCGCTCAATGGTCACGCGGTCGGCGGTGGCTTCGGGCTCGCGCTCGTCTGCGATCTGCGGATCGGAGCACTCGACGCGAAGTACGGCGCGAACTTCGTCAAGCTCGGGCTCGCGCCGGGGATGGCGATCAGCTACCTGCTGCCCCGCTTGATCGGTATGGCGCGCGCATCGGAGCTCCTGCTCACGGGCCGGCTCGTCGACGGCCGCGAGGCCGAGGCGCTCGGCATCCTGAATCGCGCGGTCGCGGCCGAGGACGTGCTGCGCGAAGCGATGGCCATGGCGCGCACGATCGCCGACAACGCACCGCTCGCGGTCCGCGCGACGAAGCGCGCGATCCATCGCGGGCTCGAGCTGCACATCCGCGACGCCGCCCACGTCGAGGCGTACGCGCAGGCCGAGTCGCTCGTCACCGACGATGCACGCGAGGGAATCTCCGCGCTGCTCGCGAAGCGCCCGCCGAAGTTCACCGGACGGTGAGCTACGGCGCCGGCGCGGGCGCGAGCGTCCCCGCGGGCGGCGGCACCGTACCCTGCGGCGCGCACGCGACGAGGCCGGTCTGGGTCGGCCCGCGCGCGGCGAACGGGATCGGCCCCCACGGCGTATCGAACGAGATGATCCACCAGCCCCGACCGGCATCGTCGAGATGAACGTCGCGATCGCCGACGATGTATCCGATCGCCTCGCCGGCGGCCTTCGTGTAGAGACACGTCCCGCTGGCGACCTCCGCGTTCGGCGTGATCGTCGGTGGCGGTACGTCCGCGTCCTTGGTGCGATGGACGCGGTTGGGCGGCGCGTGCTTCGAGACATAGCCGCGCAGCACGACGTCACCGTCCGCATACGCGACCTCGACCCACGCGTCGTCGATCTCCTGGATCGTATCGAGGAAGAATCCGTTCGCCATCATCGCGAGCTCGCCGGCAGCCCACTTCGGCTCGACGCGGATCACCGCCCCGGCGATCACCATGAGCGTCCGGCGCCCGGACGGGATGCGTCCGATCGGATCGCGTGCCTCCGCCGAGTCGGCGAGCGCGCTGTCGGGCACCCAGCCCTCGACCTCGACCGCACCGACGAAGCGCACCTGCGTCTGCTCGCCCTTGTGCGCGAGCCTGCGGACGCGCGCGCCGGCTCGCAGCGTGACGTGCTTGTCGGTCATCGGGGTCCCACCGACGAACGTGGTCACGCGTTGGTCGCGCTGGATCACCGCGAGCAGCCGCGCGCGATCGGTCCACAGCGAGAACCGAGCGTGTTCGAGCCGCACCGCTGCGCGCACGAGGGTGCCCTGCCGATCGACGAGCCCCACCGCGATCGGACGATTGCCGCCGGGCGCCTCGATCGCGCCGCCGCCCAGCTCGAGCTGGATGCGACCCGGTACGATCCACGACCCGCGGCCTCCCTCGACGGGGGCGAGCACGGCGATCGGATCGATCGGCGGCTTGTCGGCCACCTGCCTGTGTTTTTGGACGACGGGATCGGCGGGTGCCGGCGCGGTCGAGCGAGCCGGCGGGGAACCTCCACACGCCGCGAGGATCGATCCGACGAGCAGCAGGCTTCGCACCGCTGGGAGTATCAGCGATGCGCGGGTTGGGTGCACGACTCCCAGCGCGGCTGCTTGGGATCGTCACTCGTATCGCGCACGTAGAGCGCGGCGATCGACCACGCCGTTCCGACATACACGAGCGACCAGCTCGCGCTGTCGGTGCGCCGCTGGCCGAGCCGCGTCGACGGCTCGAGCTGGACGCCGGCGACCTCTCCATCGATCGCATCGAACAGGCACGCCCCGGTCGGGACCTCGATCCGGTCCGCGTGGCTCATGCCGAATCCGTGGCCGGTGCCCGAGCCGTGACCGATCAAAGGATCATTCGAGCGCGAGAGCTCGCTCGCCGCCACGAAGCCACGGATCCGAGCATGGGGCCGAACGACCTCGATCTCGCGAACCGCGCCGAGGTTCGTCACGATCACCGCGATCACGTCGGGGGACTCCACGGTCGCGATCACCGGAGCCTTCGCGTCGGGCGTGGTGCGAATCTTCGTCGCGACCATGACCTTGGCGTGCGTGCGCGCATCGTCCGGCGGCGACCAGCTCCGCGAGCCACTCAGGTCGAGGTCCGTCGGGGTGAAGTCACCAGGCGCGGCGAGCCACAGCTTGGAGATCACGGTCGCCGGCACGAAGCCCTCGAGGCGCAGGTGCTCGTCGCGTACTCGCACGGCTCGTCGTGTGACCGAGGCATCGTGTGGCTGGTCGATCCGTTCGACCGGCGCTCCGAGCGCGACCCACACGCCGGCCTCTGGCATCGCGCGGCCCTCGCGATCGGAGAGCTGGATCGGTGCGGTGATCGCGTCCCAGGTGTCGTCGCGCTCGATCCACACCGCGAGCCGCGCCTCGTCGTCCTCGGTCACGATCCGGAGCTTCGTCCGGGTCTCGCCGATCACGGGCATCACGAGGTCACGATCGTCGCTGGCACGGGACGATCGGATCGGCGTGGCGGTGAGCCCGATCCACGCGCTACCAAACCTTCGCACGCGCGTCCGATGACGGATCCGATCGAGGACGCCTGGATCGGCGAGCTCGGCGGGCACGATGGCAAAGTCCGCACGCACGGGCGTCGGCGCGGCGACCTCGATCATCGTGCTCGATGGCAACGCCGGCAAGTTTCCGGCACAACCCGACAGCACCCAGGCCACGATGAACGATCCCGGTAGCGACCCGCGCATGGCTTGACCGTACTGACCGACTCGCGAGTTATCCAGTCAGCGCGTAACTGCCTACGCAGCAAGGCCGATTCAGGTCGTCGGGGTCACATGATCTTGACGACTTACGACGCGCTGCGTCTCGCCCGACAATTGCAATCATCTCGAACCGATGGAAATCGGCGTCATCACCAATCCGAACAGTCGCAAGAACCGTAACCGACCCGACCGGGCGGAGCGGCTCCAGCGCATCGTCGGGAACATCGGTGAGGTGCACGAGACCGCATCGACCGAAGCGATCAAGCCCGTCCTCCGCGAGTTCCTCCGCAAGCGTGCCCGGTACTGGGTCGCCGACGGCGGTGACGGCGCGCTGCACTGGATGCTGCGGATGGGCATGGAGGTCCTCCAGGAAGACGAGTTCCTCGGAGAGTCCGTCGCGTTGCCCGTCACGCTCCCCACCAAGGGCGGCACGATCGACTTTGTCGCGAACAACGTCGGCATCCAGGGCGACGCGGAGAGCATCCTCGCGATGCTCCGCCGCAACGTCGAGTACGGATCCACGATCGCGGAGACCGAAGTCGACTCGATGGTGATCGACGGCGTCCAGCGCGTCGACGGCGTCGACGTACCGTTTCGCACCTATGGCTTCGCGTCCGCGGTCGCCGGTGTCGGTCAGCGGTTCTACGAGAAGTACTACGACGACGAGGATCCGAACCCGCGCACGATCGTGAAGGTCGTCGCGAACACGGTCGCCTCGGCGCCGATCGCGCTGTCGCCGCTGTCGAAGCTGCCGTTCGGCGCGTGGAAGACCTACGCGCGCGAAGTGTTCGAGCCTACGCCCTGCCACGTGACGATCGACGGCATGCGCCTGCCCAACAGCAAGTTCACCGGCGTCCACGTCGCGTCGATGTCGATCAACCTCGGCAACGTGCTTCGCTTCTTCGGCAAGGCCGATCAGCCGGGCCTGATGAACGCGCTCGTCGGGACGCCCAGCCCGTGGGGCATCATCCGCAACATCCCCCGCATGATGCGCGGCGAGGAGATGCGCGGCCGCAACATCGTCGATCGCCCGTGTCGCGAGATGGTCATCGAGGCCAACACCGACGAGCTGCTCGCGCCGATCATCGACGGCGAGTTCTATCGTAACGTGACCAAGCTCGTGTACCACATCGGTCCGCGCGTCCGGATCCCGAAGGTCATCGCGCCCAGGGCGTGATCGCTACTTGCTGCAGCTGACCGACGCCGGGCCGCCACCGACGGTGTTGCACTTCTTGCCCTTCTTGCACCGCGCCGCCGAACACGCGGCGGTCTCGGTCTTGAAGCAGCGCCGTCCGACGATGAAGAAGCAATCGTTGCGATCGCCAGAGTAGCGCCACGCGCCCCAGTTCTTGTCGGAGGCGTTGTACTCGCCGGAGGCCTTCGCCTCGCGCAGCTGTTTCTCCTTCGCCGTGGTTGGCTCGTCGGTCGTCTTGGAGCCGCCGCATCCAACGAGCACGAGCACGAGCACGGCGAGCACGACGAGGGGCAATCGCGGGAGCGACATTCAGCCGGATCATGCCATAGTCGAAGGCGTGTCCGATGACGACCGCGCCGTGATGGAGCGGCTAGCGGCCCTCGAAGCCGAAGTGAAGGCCGATGCCGACGCGCAGCGAGCCCGCAAGGAAGCCGCGCTCGCGAAGGTCAAGGCGCAGCGCGCGAAGCAGCAGGGGGAAAGCGATTCCCTGCGGTCGCGGCAGGCCGAGCTCGTCACGAAGAAGCAACAGCCCGCTCCCGAGCCGGAGGACGGGGACCGCGATGAACTCGCAGGTGCGCTGGCGCTCGCCAGGCGCGCGAACAACGTCAAGCAGGAGCTGACGAAGGCTCCCAAGGCGGGCGAGAAGTCGTGGGTCAAGTCGGGCGTCGCGTCCCTCCTCCTGGGTCCACTCGGCTGGCTCTACGCCGGCTCGTTTCGCGAAGCCGTCCCCGCGTCGGCGGCGTGGCTCGCGTTCGGTGCGCTCGCGAGCAAGCTCATCCCGATGTTCCTGCTGATGCCGGTGCTCATGGTCGTCATGCCACTCTCGGGCATCGCGGGAGTCGTCTATGCGCTGCAACACAACCGGAAAGGCAGCCGGCAGCGGCTGTTCGACCGCGACAAGAACAAGCCGAAGAAGCAGCTGCCAAGTGGGTGAGTGTGGGGGGTCTAACGCAATCCTCACCGCCTCTTGTGAGTGAGACCTCGGACTCGTCGACAACGTCATCGATTAGGATGATCTCAGTGAAGATCGCACTCATCGCCATTGCAGCGCTCGTGGCGTTCCCCCGTGCGGGACACGCCGATCGGATCAAGGTCGCGGTGGTGCCCGGCATTGCGGTCAACCTCGACTCGGCGCGCGTCGATGCACTCAGCCAGGACCTCGCCGACGCACTCGTCGCCGAGCTCGACCTCGATGCGGTCGGTGGCCTCGAGGTGCGGCGCAAGCTCCCAGCCGAGGGCCTCGCACCCGACTGCCTCACCACGCCGGCGTGTGTTGGCGATGTCGCGAGGCGGCTGGGAGCATCGCAGCTGTTGTTCGTCGTCATGGTCGACGCGACCGGGACGGGCGCCGTGCAGATCGACAGCACGTGGGTCGAGCCCGCCACGGGCAAGAGCGCGTCGCGGCCGGCGATCGATGTGCCGTCGATCCCCGAGGCCAAGACGCGCTTCGCAGCAGCCGCGCGAGTTCTCCTCCCCGACGCACCCGTTCGCCCCAAGCCGAAGACCGGTGGATTCGGCGGGACCATGACCAAGGAGATTCCGCGCCACTTCAGCACACCGTCGATCCTCTCCGCAGGAGCGGCGGTCGTCGGGCTTGGGATAGGCATTGGATTCGGCCTCAGCGCGCGGTCGAAGTACGGTGACTGTGACGTGCCAGGCGCATGCAACAGCAGCCAGAAGGACTCGATCCGCACGAAGACCCTCATCGCCGACGCCGGCTTCATCGTCGGGATTTCCGGCATCATCGCGACGAGCGTGTTGTTCGCGACGTCGGGCAAGGAGTCGCGGCTCGTGGTGTCGCCATCACCGGAAGGCGTGTCGCTCGCGGCGGTCGGGAGGTTCTGATCTGATGCCGACCGAGCACCTCCCTGACGAGGAGACGAGCGACCGGATCGAGGACGACAAGATCATCGGCGAGGTCTTCGCGAACCGGTACCAGATCGTGTCGCGGCTGGGCGAAGGCGCGATGGGCGTGGTCTACAAGGCGAAGCACGTCAAGATCGGCCGCGCATTCGCCGTCAAGATCCTCCACAAGGACCGGCTCGTGGATCGCAAGATCACGCAGCGGTTCGAGCGCGAAGCCGAGCTCGCCGGACGGTTGCGCCACCCGAACGTCATCGGGGTCGTCGACGTCGGCGAGACCCCCGACGGCTTCCGCTACATGGTCATGGACTTCGCGCAGGGCATGAACCTCGCGCAGTTGCTCGGCGAGGCGCCGATGCCGGCGCCGCGAATCATCAACCTGACGAGGCAGATTCTCGAGGGCCTGTATCACGCGCACGAGGCGGGCCTGATCCATCGCGACTTCAAGCCCGAGAACGTGATCATCGAGCGCGACGACCACGGCACCGAGGTACCTCGCATCGTCGATTTCGGGATCGCGATCCTGCGCGAAGGCGGAGAGGGCGCGGACGCGATGGGGCGACTGACGACGAACGGCCTCGTGCTCGGTACGCCGCACTTCATGGCGCCCGAGCAAGCGGTCGCCGATCCGATCGATCACCGGATCGATCTGTTCGCGCTCGGGATCGTCATCTACGAGATGCTGTGCGGCGAGTTGCCATTCGACGGCACCGGCGTGGAGGTCGCACGCGCGAACCTGTTGCTCGAGCCGCCGCTGATCGCGCAGCGCGTGCCGTACCTCGAGGTCGATCCGTTGCTCGAGGCGTTCTCGCGCCTGCTGATGTCGAAGCAACGCGACCAGCGTCCGGCGACCGCGAAGGTGGCGCGCGAGCTGCTCGATCTGATCGCGAACGATCGCGTGACCGCCGCGACCACGCTCGGTGTTTCCCTCGCGAGCTCGCGCGTGCCGGCGATCACCCAACCCGTCACGCCACAGGCCACCCGCGACGAGCCATCGGGCAAGATCGCGCGCACCGAGTCGTCGACGCCTTCGCGCGCTACGGATCTCGAAGCGCCACGGGCCCGCGCGGCTGCGATCGCGAGAGTGCCGCCTACGCGCGCGCACATCGAGACCGATGTCGTCAGGCCACTGCCCTGGGCCTCGCGCCGTCGCACGTGGATCGTCGTTGCCTTTGGGGCGTTCTCGGTTGCCGCGATCGGGATCGTGATCGCGATCACGACCAGCGGCAACAACAAGCAGCCGAGCCTCGCCGGGACCGGATCGTCGGAGGACGCCCCGAAGCTCATGGTACAGACGACCGTCCCCGAAGATTCGAGCGCACCACCGAAGGACCCGAACGAACCGGCCGGAAGTGCCGTCGAGCCGGCCGGCAGCATCGAGCCCGAAGGCAGCGGCAAGCTCGTCGTCACCCAGAAGCCTCCGCGCACCGGGACCAAGATCAAGATCGTCAAGGCCGGCAGTGGATCGCAGGTTGGCAGGCCGCCGATCGATACCGCCAAGCCGCCGATCGATACCGGCAAACCGCCGATCGACACTGTCCCGCTACCGGTGATCGATGCGGCGGCGCTCTACAAGCTTTATGGATTGGTCGGCAATGACTTCGCGATCGCGGTCAAGACGAACGGCGAAGCAGTCGTCGCACCGCTCAAAGACAGATACCGGATGATCCAGATCCAGGACGCCGCCTCGACGGTGCAGAAGCGTGCAGCGGCCGAGACCGAGCTCAGGCAACTTCGCGTCGAGCTCGCGCCGCTGAAGAACAAGCTCTAGTCGGTCTCGCGTCGTCGAACGACCGTGATCACGGCAGATAAACGATCTGGATGCAGTTCCGTGTGTCGGCGTCGGTGACCGCTCCCTCGACGATCAGGCACAGCTCGTTGGTTCCTGGGAACAGCGCCTCCGCCAGCGTCACGTTGGCGATACCGTTGCCGGGGGTCAACACCATCACCGGACCGCGTGCCTCCGAGCTGTCGTCGTTGTTGAAGTAGTAGCCGAACTCTCGGTTGGGTTGCGCGATCACGCCGAACATCGGCTTGTCGGTGCGCACGATCAGCGTGTTCGCCAGGTTTGCCGTGGCGAACGACGGGCCACGATAACGGGCCGCCGGAATCGACGTGGCGGTGATGGTTCCTGGTGCATCGACGCGGAACCGACCGGCAGCTCCAGCGGTCCCCGGCCCCACTCCACCACTCACATTGACGCTGGCGCCCGCGACGGTCACCGAGCTACCTGATCGCAACAGCACCACGCCACCCGAGCCGGCACCGCCGTTGTTCGTGCTGGTCGTGCCGTCGGCTCCCTTGGCCTCGGTCGCGCCGAGGACCAAGTCGCCCCCCGCCACGATCTCGATCGTGCCACCGCCACCGCCGCCATTCCCCCCCGCTGCACCGAGCGCGGCGCCATTCCCCCCAGCACCGCCGCTTCCGCGATTCGGATTTCCCAACGTCGTGATCTGATCGTTCCCGGTGAAGCCACCAATGCCTCCGGAAGGTTGGCCACCCGCTGGGCCGCCGCCCGGTAGGCCGGTGGATCCGTCGACCAGACCGCCGGGTCCTCCCGTCCCACCTGCACCACCGGCAGCGCCGGATGCCGTGCCGGCGGCATTCACCGCCGTCGAGCCCGCGATCGAGATCGTTGACGTCGCGTACAGGCTCAACGGCTCGGTCGATCCCGCGGCCGCCCGCAAGGTGCCCGTGAGCTCGACTTTCGAGTAGAGCTTGGGACTTGTAGAGGACAAGGTCGCGTTCGCGCCGGTCAGCTCGTCGAGCCCCTGCAGCGTCAACACGGGTGCGTCCAGCGCGAGCGCGGACAGCGTAAAACTCACAGGCCCAGTCGGGGCCGTCTGCGTCACGGTGACGTCGAGCCGGATCTGCTCGCTGGCCAAGAGTGTGGGATCGACGGGCAGCGTGATCGGAACGGCGAGCATGTTGCCGTTGGCAGCAACGTCGAGCTCGGCGTTGTGGACCGTCAATATCGGCGGCTGCACCGCTCCGGTGTGTGCCACGATCGTGACCGTCGTGGAGCTCTTGACGATGTGATTGCCGTGGATCGCGATCACTGCGCGGCGACTACCATCTCCTTGGCCCTCGAAGATAACCGTCGGCGTGACACGTGTGAGCACGAGCATCGACGGGTCCGCATCGAACATCACCTCGGCATCCGGCGAGTCGGGTCCCGCTTCCGCGAGGGGCCCGGGTAGGTTGTTCGGATTGTAGATGATCGAGCACCCGGCGAGCAGAGAACCGAACGCTAGCGTTGCCACACAGTGCCGCATGGAAACCATTATACGCACGCACGCGCGCGGGTCGATAGCGCGCCTCACGCATAGGTATCACCGGTACCTAACGCACGTTCGATATCAACGACGATCGTGTCCGATGATAATGGATTGATGCGAACTGTGAGCTTGGTCCTGAGCGTCGTGGCGTGTTCGTGCCTCTGGGGTTGTCACGCACGGCGTGCGCGACTGCATACACCACAGCCCACGATCACAACTGCCAGTCCGATCACGCCAGGGGCTGTCGCCACGACCTCGGTCGACGAGCCGACCTATCGCGATCCGGCGCTGTTCGCGCAGCAACCGCAGCCGCAGCCGCAGCCGCCACAACCATCCGCAGCCGTACCGCCACAACCGCAGCAACCGCAGCAGCCGCAGCAGCCGCAACAGCCGCAACAGCCGCAACCGTATCCGCAGCGGCCGTACCCGCAACCGTATCCGCCGCCGTACCCCCAACCGTATCCACCGCCGTACCCGCAACCGTATCCACCGCCGCAGCCGTATCCGCAGCCGCCGCCGTACGGTCAGTATCAGGCGTACCCGGCGCCGCAGGGGAAGAGTCGACTCCACGACAGTGAAGTGATCGGAGACTTCGCCGCCGTCGGCGCGCTCGCGTCGATCGACATCATGATCCGTCAGGACGTCCAGAACAGCGGGACGGGCACGCTGATCCTGCTGGCGGGTCTCGCGGGTGGTGCGGGCGGCGGCTGGTTGCTCACCGAGAAGTACGACGTCGACGCGGGTGCTGCGCACTCGACGACGATCGGCCTCCTCGTCGGTGCCGCAAACGGCGCGCTCCTGATCGAGCCGACTGAATCGTACGATGCGGAGGACGTCATCGCGCTGCTGTTCTTCGGCAGTGCGATCGGTGCCACGGGTGGATTCGCGTATGGCCAGGCCGCGAAGCTGACTCCGGGCCAGTCGGTATTTCTCCTCAACGCGGTTGTCCTCGGCAGCGCGACCGCGGCACTCGGTGCGATCGCCGGTAGCCGCGATGGCGACTTCGGGAACTTCGAGAATGGAACCCTCGCGATCGGGCTCGATGCGGGCCTGATCGCCGGTGCGCTGATCGCCCCGAGCCTGGACTGGTCACCGAAGCGAGCGAAAACTGTATTCGCCGCCACCACGATCGGCGCGCTGATCGGCGGAGCGCTACCCGGCCTGATCACGAACAAACAGGATGGTGAGGACTACGACGGGGACCTGATTGCCGCGTGTATGACCGCCGGCTTGTGGGGTGGCTTCGCACTCGGTGCGCTGCTCACCAACGACATGCCCGGCGACCCGAAGCTCAACCAATCAAGTAAGGCGGCTGCCGCCCCAACGACCAGCCTCACGCCGTGGGTCGGCAAGCAGGGCCAAATGGGCGTGATGGCTGGGGGCACCTGGTAGGTTCCATCACTTGCGTGATGCCGCTAACCGGGTGAACCTCACACTGCATGGTCGCCTGCCTACTGTGCTCGTCACCACGCTCGATCGGAGCTCTGTGCACCTCGCACGGAGTGGCGATCGCGACTCCTGGCATCACGAGCGAGCAGATCTTTTCGCGAGTCCAGACCCCGACCGCGTCGCTGATCGATGCGTGGGGAGTCGCTCACGCGATCTCGGATGGCAGCAAGATCGGGCGTGATCCGCGGGTCGATCTCGCGGTTCTTCATGCTTCGGTCTCGAGCGAGCACGCGGCGCTCAAGGTCGATGGCGCGCGCTGGCAGATCGTCGACAACTCGAGCCGCAACGGCACCGAGGTCGAGGGTGCTCGCGTCACGACCCAGGACCTCGCGAGCGGCGCGACGATCCGGCTCGGCGATGTGAAGTTCTACTTCTGGCCGGACACGCTGCCGAAGATGGAGCCGCCTCGCGGATCGGGGCGCACGGCGCCGACCCGGCGTGACGAGCTGGTGTTCAGCGCGAAGGTCACCACGCCGCGCGGTCACCTGCTCGATCTCCGGCAACGAGTCGACGGTGGGGTGCTGCGGATCGGCGAGTCCTCGATCGAGCTCGCGGCGATGGAATTCGGGCTCTTGCAGCTGCTCGTCGAGCGCCGGCGATCGGTCACCGACCCGGAGCTGGCGTACGTCGCATGGCACGAGATCGCGGATGCGCTGTCGTTTCGCTCGGTTCAGGCCGATAGCGAGAACGTACGCGAGCTCGTGCACCGCGTCCGGCGCAAACTTGCCAGCGTCCAGGCCGACGATTTGATCGAGAGCAAGCGCGGCGTGGGGTATCGTCTGGCCGGAGAGACCGGATGACGAAGCCAGCCAGCCTGCTCGTTCTCGCGTCACTGGGACTGGCGACTGGCTGCGCGACGCTGTTCGCCGACAAGACCGCCGCGATCCCGGTCGCGACGAACCCGCCCGGTGCCTATGTCTACGTCAACGGTCAGATCGTCGGGCAGACGCCGACCATCATCAACATGGAGGCCAATCGCCCCGGGCACGTGCAGATCTATCTGCCCGGCTTCCGGCCGGTCTCGATGGTCCGCTCGAAGAGCTTCAGCGGTTGGTTCTGGGCCAACATCCTCGTCTGGCCGGGGTTCATCATCGATTTTGCGACCGGCGCGTACGAGAAGTACAGCGACGAGGGGATCGGGATCGGGCTCACGCCGGAGGACGGTCCGCCACCGCAGTGGTACCAGCTGCCACCGCAGACGTACGAGCCGCCCCCCGTGTACCAGCAGCCGCCGACGCCGGGACCTGCTCCCGTGCAGCCCGGTGGCGTGCCGCCTCCACCGTTGAACCCGCAGCCGCCACCACCACAGCGCTGAAGGGCTATGCTCCGCGGCGTCATGGCCGTCGAGTCCAAGTCCGAAGATCCGCTTCGTCATCGTCGTCGTGGCAACCCGACCTCTCGGCGTCGCCGTCAGGTGTGGTGGGCGAAGCGACTTCGCCGCGTCGGCCTCATGTGGGAGAACGCGCTCGAGATCGCACGCGCCGGACGACTGACGGCCCCGTACGGTGCGCCGTTCGAAGTCATCCACGAGGAGCGCGTGTATCGGCTGCGTCGGTACGCCAGCGAGCACGGCGCCACGAACGTGAAGCCGGTCAAGGCACCTCTGCTGCTCGTGCCGCCGCTGATGGTCGCGTCCGAGGTCTACGACATCTCGCCCGACGTCAGCGCGGTCGCGTTCCTCCAGCGCGCGGGCGTCGATGTGTGGCTCGTCGATTTCGGAGCGCCCGAGCGCGAGGAAGGCGGCATGAGCCGCACGCTCGACGATCACGTCCGCGCGGTGTCCGACGCGATCGATCGCGTGCGCGCCGCGACCGGCCAGGACGTCCACCTCGCCGGGTACTCGCAGGGCGGCATGTTCTGCTACCAGGCGGCGGCGTTTCGGCGGAGCGCCGGCGTCGCGTCGACGATCACGATGGGGAGTCCCGTCGATCTGCATCGCACCGTGAAGCTCGGCGAGGACACGACGGAGCGGCTCGTCACGGGGCTGCGCGCCGCGCTGGCGTGGCCGCTCGCACGGATCGAGGGGCTGCCGGGGTTCTTCACGTCGACCGGCTTCAAGCTGCTGTCGGCACGCAAGGAGGTCACGCAGCTGCTCGACTTCGTGCGCAACCTGCACGATCGCCAGGCGCTCGAGAAGCGCGAGGCCAAGCGGTTGTTCCTCGGCGGCGAGGGCTTCGTCGCGTGGCCCGGTCCCGCGTTTCGCAAGTTCGTCGACGAGCTCATCGTCGGCAATCGCCTGCAGTCGGGCGGCTTCGTGATCGATGGCCACAGCGTCACCCTCGCGGACCTGACGTGCCCGATCCTCTACTTCGTCGGCAACCGCGACGAGATGGGCCGGCCACCCGCGGTGCGCGGGATCCGTCGTGCGGCGCCGAAGGCCGACATCATGTTCGAGATCCCGCTCAAGGCCGGTCACTTCGGCCTCGTCGTCGGCTCGACCGCACTGACGATCACGTGGCCGAGCATCGTCGAGTGGATGCGGTGGCGCGAAGGCGACGGAGCGGCCCCCCAGCACGCGATCGACGTGCGCGCCGGTGACGTCCCGGATCCGTTCGCGAAGCCAGCGCTCGACGAGGACGAGGAGGACGACGAGGACGACGAGGAGATCGAGCACTCCGGCTTCGATCTCGAGCTCGCCCGAGACCTCGTCGAGAAGACCGCGAAGGCCGCGGTCGAGCGGCTCGGCGAGCTCTCCGAGGACCTCGGCAACTACCTCGACAACGCGCGCTGGCAGCTGCCGCGCCTGCATCGGCTTCGTAACCTGCAGGATGACTCGCTCGTCTCGCCGGGCCGCACGCTCGCCGACCAGGCGCAGAAGATCGGAGACCGCACGTTCTTCCTGTGGCGCGGTCGCGCGTTCACCTATGCGGAGACGAACCGGCGCGTCGATGCCGTGGTGCGTGGCCTGATCGCGTCCGGCATCCGCGCGGGCCAGAAGGTCGGCGTGATGATGAAGTCGCGGCCGAGTCACCTCGCGGTCGTCACCGCGATCAACCGGCTCGGCGCGGTCTCCGTCCTGATGTCTCCGGACACGCCCGACGAGGTCATCTCCCGGGCGCTCGCGCTCGGCGAGGCCGAGATCCTCATCACCGATCCGGACTCCGCCGCGCGCTCGCGGGCGGTGATCGGCGGCAAGATCCTCGTGCTGGGCGGCGTCGGCGAGGTGCCCTACGCACCCGGCGAGCAACGCGTGCTGCCGCCGAACGTGATCGACATGGAGGCGATCGATCCCGAGAGCGTCGCCCTGCCCGCCTGGTACAAGCCCGATCCGGGCCGTGCGCGCGATCTCGCGATGGTGTTCGTGACGTCGGGGCGCAACGAGCCACCGCGCGCGATGCGCATCACGAATCGTCGCTGGGCATTCTCGGCGCTCGGAGCCGCCGCGGCCGCCACGCTCACCACGCGCGACACGGTCTACTGCTGCCTGCCGCTGCACCACCCGTCGGGCACGCTCGTCGCGACCGGCAGCGCGCTCGTCGGTGGCGCGCGCCTCGCGCTCGCGAGCAAGTTCGAGCCCCAGACGTTCTGGGACGAGGTCCGGCGCTACGGTGCGAGCGTCGTCTACTACGCGGGCGAGATGTGCCGCCGGATCGTCGACGCGCAGCCGGTGCTCGGCGAGAAGAACAACCCGGTGCGGCTGTTTGCCGGCAGCGGGATGCGCCGCGACGTGTGGCGGAGGCTCGTCGATCGGTTCGGACCGGTCGGCGTGCTCGAGCTCTACGCCTCGACCGAGGCGAACACGGTGCTCGCGAACGCCCGCGGCAAGAAGATCGGATCGGTCGGCCGGCCACTCCCCGGATCACCCGACGTCGCGATCGCGGCGTGGAACTTTTCCGACGACGACTTCCAGCGCGACGGCTCGGGACGGCTCGTTCGCGCGCGGCTCGACGAGCCCGGCATGCTCGTCGCGAAGCTCGGCACACGCGCCGGTGCCGACGTCGCGCACATCGATCCGCGTCGCTTGCTGCGCGACGCGTTCGAGCCCGGCGATCTGTGGTTCGTCACCGGCGACTTCTTCGAGGTCGACGTCGAGGGTGACTACTGGTTCGTCGATCGCCAGGGCCAGATGATCAACACCAAGCTCGGCGTCGTCGCCTCGACGCGGATCGAGGACGCGCTCTACGAGGCCCCCGGCGTCGCGCTGTGCGTCGCCGCGTCGCAACCCGATCCGGATCACCCCGGCCACGACCTCGCGATCGCCGCGCTCCAGCTGCAGCACGGCGCGCCGCTCGAGCTCGGGGCGATCTCCGCGGCGGTGGCCACGTTGCCCGAGTACGCGCGGCCTCGCCGGCTCCGGATCGTCGAGGCGATCCCGCTCACCGACGGATATCGGCCGATCAAGCGCGCGATCCGCGAGCTCGATCCCCACGAGGGCACGAGCTACCGCTGGGATCCGCGCGCGCAGCGCTACGTGGCGGCGCTCGAAGCGGTGCGCGCGTCGTAGCGCCGCGAAGTCCTCGGCGCAGCCTCGACCGGTACGCTCGCCGGCAGGGCGCGTCGGGGTCCGCTCAGCCGATCCAGCGAAACCCGCGGACCTCGTCGAACCGATGCCCGGCGAGCGCGTCGTCGGGGATCGCGAAGGTGATCCAGGCGGCGTCCCCCCAGTGCGTACCGCACGTGGAGTCGGTGTCGACGCGGAGGAGCGCGGTGTAGCCCTCGGGTGGATATGGCGAGATCGAGTCCGGGTGCGGCAGGCATGCGTGGCGTGGTGCTGGCTGCTCGAGCCCGGCGATCGTTTGCTGGTAGAGGTACCAGGCATCGCCATCCAGTCCGAGGTCGTTGGCGTGGGGTAGCGAGCGGCCGGCGGTGAACCCGAGCGTGACCGGATCGAACGCCTCGGGAACCGGCGGAGGCTCGAGCCGCACGAGGTCCGCGTCGCCGGCGAACATGCACACGCTGGCGCAGTATGGGTAGCCGGCGATCTCGCCGAGCGCCGTGGTCTGTTCTGCGAAGAACCACAGGTGACCGCGCCGCGGGAGCACCGCCTGTAGCGGCGCGAGCTCCTCGAGATCGAGCTGCGCTACGAACGGCAACGCGAACGCGATCTGATCGTCGTCGAAGATCACGGTGCCGGCCACGATCGCCTCCGCGAGCTCCTGGCGCGCGATCGGCGGCCACGCCTCGGCCTCTGCACGCGGCCAGCGCTGCCTGGGCCACGCCATCCCGCGCGGCAGATCGGGCGCCCCGCCGATCCGCGACCGGCCCAGCGCCGGCGACTCGGCGGGCGCCGCGGCGATCCACACCTCGGGTCGTGTGCCGGCGAGCACGCGGTCGGCGAGCACCGCGAGACCAGCGCGTTCGAGGTGCTCGCGGATCTCCGCGTCGGTGTGCATCGGTAGATCTAACCTGCTTCGGTCTTGCGACGGTGGTGAGCAAGCCCCCGTTCTATTCACGTTCCAGGTTCGAAGCTCACCCCGGCAGCGGCGAGCTTGCCGTTTCCCAGGTGCTTGGCCACGAGCTCGCCCTCGCCAAAGGCGTTGGCCACGATCGCGTAGCCATCGATCCGAAGGCCTCGGCGTTTCAGACGCCGAGGCGTTCGAGGCAATCGATCAGCTCGGCGAGCCGCGGGCGTTCGTCGCGGTCGAGCCGGATCGTTCGCTCGAGCAGCTCCCTCAGAGGACGCGGCGCGGCGATCTCGCCGTGCTGTGCGGTCATGACGCCGTCGGACGGCGAGTACAGCTGCGTGAACGGGTACCGGCCGGTCGCCCACTCGGCGATCATGCGGGGCGCGGTTGGAAACACGACAGTCACGCGGAGCGAGATCGACCTGTCACCGGTGCGGCGCTTCTCGACGGCGTCTTTCAGCGTCTCGGCGTTCACATCTCGATGAGCCACGTCACGGTCGACGGCATGCGCATGCATCGGTGAGTAAGAGCGCTCACCAAACCGCCGATTCGGCGTGCCGGGTGTGATGCGCGCGAATCACCCGTGGCGACGGGTGGTTGCTCGGGCACACCCATTGCTCGACATGCCCGCATGGTGCATCTGCTCGACTCTGGCTGCTCATCGTCGCGTTCGTCGCGTGCAACAGTGAACCGTTCGACCGCGCCAAGCTGCGCGAGCCGCGTCGTGACGAGGCTGCCAGGCGCGAGCCTGCCATCGTCGACACCGATTCCTCGTCGCACTGTCGGTGCCAGCTCGATCAGGTGCCCGCTCGACCACAGGATCGCGACTTCGACCAGGCTGTCGTCGACACGATCCTCGACTGCGCCCGCAAGTGCGCTGACTCGGTCGACGGCTCGTGCGAGGTGCTCGACCAGGTCGTGCGCGTCGTGTGCACAGACGTCGATGCGGCGGTTGCGACCATCGCTGCGACGACGGCGATCACTGCGACGGCAGCGGGACGTGCCGCACTGCCTCGGGCGGACTGTAAGGCCCGCGCGACCGCGGCTTCGATCGTGCCTCGCTCCGTGTAGCGAAGTCCTTCGCCGCAGTTGGGACCTCGCGAGGTAAGCTCTGGCCATGAAGGTCGTGTTCGTTGCCTGCGCTGTGGCGCTACTGGTCGGCGGCTGCAGCAAGGAGCGCTTGTCGACCGCGCAGTATGAAGCCAGGAACACCGAGCTCATGACCGCGATCACCGCGGTGTTCGCAGCCGACGGCAAAGACTGCCCGAAGCTCGCCGGAGCCATCGAGCGGTTCCTGGTCGAGCGCAAGGCCGACATGGAAGCCGTCGTGGCGTTCGAGAGCTCGCACCCGAAGGACCGCGCCAACTACGAGCTGAACACGGGACTTCGCCTGCAACGAGAGTTCGCCGAGCGAGCCAACCCGGCGCTCGAAGCATGCGCGAACGACCAGCAGTTCCAGGACGCCTGGTCGCGATTCACCAACTAGCCGCGGACCTCTCTCGCTCGTGGTCAACGCCACGGCGCGACCAGCGCGTCGGCCTCGGACAACAGGATTCGCCCGCTCTCGGCGGGGCGGTGCGCGAGCGCGTCGAGTACGTGTTTCTCGATCACCTCGCCGATGCCCTTCACCGTGTGAAGCTTCCCGCATTGCGGTAGGCGCGGATGCGAAATTGGTTGTCGCCGCGGAGCTCCAGTAGATCCGCCACCTGCTGGAACAGCCGGGCGACGTCAACGTTTTCCACGGATCACCTCCAGCAGGCGGCGGTTCGCACGATCGCGAACGAATGCAGCGAGCTCAGCCGCGACCGCCGGACCGACCTGCGCTGCGAGATGGGGCTCGGTCGCGACGGCGAGCCGCTCGAACGTTCGGAACGCATCCGCGAGTACGCCTGCGGCGCGCGCGCCGAGTCCTGGAATTCCGAGCGCGACGAGCCAGCGGCGCGGCTCCGATCGTCGCGCCCGGGCGATTCCACCGGCGAGCTGGCGTGCGGCCGCCTGGCCGAAGCCCGCACGCACGAGCTTCTCGGCGGAGAGCTCGAACAGGTCGGCGAGCTGCTTCACGACGCCGCTCGAGACGAGCCGCTCGGCAGCCGCCTCGCCAAGACCGCTGATATCGAGCGCGGTGCGCGAGCCGAGGTGGCGCAGGGCCGCGACGAGCTGCGCCGGGCACGCGACCCGGTTCGGACAGCGATCGCCGTCCAGCGCGCCGCCGCACGAGGGACACGTGCGCGGTGGCGACGGCTTCGGACCACGGCGCTCGCCGGGGCTCGCGATGCGTTCGACGATCTCCGGGATGACGTCGCCCGCGCGCACGAGTCGTATGCGATCGCCGACACGCAAGTCCCGGCGCTCGAGCTCGGCGAGGTTGTGAAGCGTGGCGCGTCCGATCGTCACCCCGCCGATCGAGACCGGCCGCACGATCGCGACCGGCGTCAGCGCGCCGGTCCGCCCTACCTGCAACCGGATGTCCTCGATCACGGTCTCGGCGCCGCGCGGCGCGAACTTCCAGGCACAGGCCCAGCGTGGATGGCGCGCGGTCGCGCCGAGGCGCGTACGACCGGCGAGATCGTCGAGCTTGATGACGATGCCGTCGATCTCGAGATCGAGGTCCTCGCGACGCGCGGCGAGATCGACGTGGTAATCGCGCGCGGCGTTGATCGCCCCCACTCGGCGATGGAGCCGACTCGTTGGAAACCCGAGCTCGCGCAGCGCTTCGATCGCCTGCGATGCGCTCGTCCACCTCGCGCCGTCGACGCTCAGCACCTCGTAGATCACGATCTCGAGAGGGCGCGCTGCCGTGATCGCCGGGTCGAGCTGGCGCAGCGATCCCGCTGCCGCGTTGCGTGGGTTCGCGAACAGCGGCTGCCCGGCATCCGCGAGCGACGCGTTGAGCACGCGAAACGCGGACGGTCGCATGATGACCTCTCCGCGCACCGCGAGCCGCCGTGGGGCGGTTTCGCGGAGCGCGAGCGGTAGCGCCCGAATCGTTCGAGCGTTTGCGGTGATGTTTTCGCCACGCTCGCCGTCGCCACGGGTCGCCGCAGTCTTCAGCGTTCCAGCCTCGTAGATCAGCTCGACGGAGAGGCCATCGTACTTCGGCTCGAGCACCCACGCCGGTGACTTGCCGAGCCTCCGCGCCGTGTCTTCCATGAATTGAAGCACGTCTTCTTCCGATGTGGTCGCGTCCAGGCTGAGCATCGGTGCGGCGTGGCGAACGGTGGCGAACCGCTCGCTCGGCGCGCCCGCCACGCGCCGGGTCGGCGAGTCGGCGGTGACGAGCTCGGGATGCACCCGCTCGATCCGGACTAGCTCGGCAAACAGCCGATCGTAGCGCGCGTCGGAGATCGTCGGACGATCGAGCACGTAGTAGCGATAGTCGTGCTCGCGAATCGCGCGGCGCAGCTCGGCGATCTTCCGCGCGACGTCGACCGGCGACGTGCGACGGACGGTCATGGTCGTGACGCCCGCGTCAAGATGACGTATCCGGTCTTCACGCCTGCGTGTTGGTGCAAGCCGGGGACCGGATCGGGGCCGAATGACGACCGGCGATCGATTTGCGCAACCGTTCGCGATCAAGCGGTCGGTGATAGTACAGCCGGGTGACGTGGCTGGCAGATCGCCGCAAGCGTTGCGGACACGTCCGTTGGAGTCAGATCTCTCTGCACGCGCGTTTGCTGGCGTACGGACTCGCGCGCCAGATCGTTGAGCGAGATCAGTCCGACGAGACGGCCGTCGAGATCGACCACGGGGAGCCGGCGCACGCGGCGTTTGCGCATGATGTCTTCGGCCTCGGGGAGGTTGTCATCCGGAAGGCACGAGTAGACCTCTCGGGCCATCGCCTCGCGCACGAACACATGCTGCGGCGCCTTGCCCTGCGTGTATGTCGCCATGCACACGTCGCGGTCGGTGATGATGCCCACGACGTGCTGCCGATCGTCGACGACGGGCACGCAGCCGACGTCGAGATCCCACATCAGTCTCGCGGCGGCGTCGAGCCGGTCGTCGGCTTTGCACGTGGCAACGTTCCGGCTCATCAGATCCTCGATCACCATGAGGTGCTCCTGGTTGTTGGTGGTCCGAGCGATTGCAGCGGCCGTGCCGAGTCGTCGGTTCCGGTCGCGATGTAGAGACAGCGCGAAGACGCTGAGAAGCCGGCCACGCCATCAGGGATCCGCTCGTGGACCCCGACGACGAGCACGCCACCGGCGCGCAGGACGGTACGCAGCGACGCGGCCACCTGGTGCTGCACCGGCTCGTCGAAGTACGTGAACGCGAGGTTGCGGCACAACACGAGATCGAACGGTCCGTCGGGCGGCACCGTGCGGACATCGTGTCGCTCGAAGCGAACGTGAGCGCGGAACCGATCGCGCACGTGCTCCTCTCCTCCCACATGTTCGAAGCCTGCGCGGCGCGACTCGTCGGTCAGCTCACGAAGTGTGCCTGCCGGAAAGCGCGCGATCGCAGCACGGCCGAGCTGGACGTCGTCGATATCGGTCGCGAGCACGTCGAGCGCGACATCCGGCCAGTGCGGCGCGACCGCGAGCTCCCACGCGATCGCCAAGGTGAACGGTTCCTCGCCGGCGCCGCAGCCGGCGCTCCACGCGCGCACCGACGTGCGACCGGCTCGCCGTGCCTCGCGCGCGAGCCGCGGGAGCACGTCGGCGGCGAGCTCGGCCCACACGGCGCGGTCACGCGCGAACCGCGAGATCGTGACGCGGCAAAGCTCGTCGAGCACGCGCCACTCGTCGGACCTGGCTTCGAGCAGGCTGCGATAGGCCGCGACATCGGCAAGGCCGAGCGCGGCGCGCCGGCCATCGATCCGGCGGCATACCTGTCGCCTCACCCTCTGGAACCCGGGCCACCGCAGGTGCAGCTGTGGCAGCGCCCACTGCAGAAAGGCGATGCAGTCGGCATCGGTCATCCGGCGAGCGCCCGCAAGGCATCGACGTACGACACGATGCCGATCAGCTTGCCGTCGGCGTCGACGATCGGCAGCGCGCCGATCTTCTCGTCGGCGAGCTCGTTGGCGACGTCGCGGAGCGGGCGATTTTCTCGGATCGTCAGCGCCGTCGGTGCCATCGCATCGCGCACGTTCAGCATGCGGGCGCCGTCACGTTCGCGCGATTCGACGTACCGCACCGGGTCGCCGGCAACCGTGCGGATATCGCGATCCGAAAGCATGCCGACGACCGCGCCATCCTCGACGACCGGAAGATGTCGAACCTGATGATCGACCATCAGCTTCGCAGCATCGAGCAGCGAGTCGGTCGGCCGTACGGATACCGCGGGCTCGGTCATTGCGTCGGCCGCGGTGATCGGCTGCGGCGATGGCTCGATCGGGATCCGCTCGGCCTCGAACAGATCCGTGGCCGTGAGCTGTCCGATCAGGAATCCGTGCTCCACGATCGGAAGCACGTCGACTGGCGACTTCGCGAGGCGATCGATCGCGCTCGCCACCGATTCGTCGGGATTGGCGGTGGCGGGGATCCCCTGCATCGCGCGGCCAACCGGTACGCGCCACCAGTCCTCGTCGGCCGCTGCGCTCGCGCGATAATCGAGGATGTCGCGCTCGGAGAGCAGGCCCCTAATCGCGCCGGCATCCACCACGAGCAGTTGATGGAGTCGCCTATGCGCCATGATCCGCTCCGCTCTGCCGAGCGAATCGTCCGGCCCGATCGTCCAGCGTGCAGGTCTCATGATCTCTTTCACCTTCATCGTGGTTACCTTTCGTTCAGCGTGCGGGTTGAGGCTGCTCCGATGGCCGCCATTCGACGCTCGGGGCTTCGGGCTGCCGTTCACCGGACTCGCGTGCGCGCTCGGCGTGCGAGCCCGCGATTCCGCCGACAACAGCTGCGATCAACGCGAGCCCATCGGCGAGGAAGAACGCGAGCATCACGCGCGGCGCGTCGAACGCCTTGATCGCGTCGAGCTCGACGAGCTTCACCGCGATCGCCAGGACGAGATATACGCGGGCCGCGATCGTCGCGCCCAGGCAGGCGGTCGCCCACGTCACGATGCCGTGCACGATGCCGTCGCGGCGTTCGGTGGATCGCGAGATTACCGCCGCCGCGTAGGCGCCGGCCAACGCGCTCACGACCCAGGCCGCGATGCCGAACACGGCGAACGCGGCACCAAACTGAAACTTTTCACCTGTTGCAGGCCACCAGCCGAGGCTGCCGGCGAGCGTCAGCAACAGGCCGATCAGCGCCAGCTCCACGAGCGCGCCCGCGATCACTGCACGGATGCTGATGCGTACGTGTCGCTTCGCGCTCCCTACTGAACCCTTCGCCACTTCCATGGTTCACCTCTGCCCGCACTCGAAAGCAACGATCAGGCCACTGCGGCAGTCAGGGCCGTGCTGAGAAGCGATCGGTGCCGAGCTTCGCGAGCTCATCGTCGAGGCTGCTACTGCGCGAGCAATCGCGCTGCCGGGCCGGGAGTCTGCAAGATGCAACCTGATGCTGTCGGCGAACGCAATCTGTTCGCAAACATGTGGGCTGCGCGCCTGCGCCCGTGGTGCCTGCTTTGCATCGATGTGCGGCGATGGCCAAGAAGATCGAACCAGCTCCTCAGCTGCTCGCTGCGGATCGCGCGCGGATCGGCGAGATCATGACCCGCGGCGCGATCACCGTACGCTCCGACCTCGGGCTCGAGCAGCTCGTCGACCTGTTCCTCGAACAGGGCATCAGCCGCGTCCCGGTCGTGGACGACGCTGGTCGCGCGATCGGCATCGTCAGCAAGACCGATCTCGTGCTCGATCAGCACGAACGCGGCGACACCGAGGTCAGTCAGCTCGGCGCCGGCGGACGCGGGCGACACGTGCACGGGATTGGCGGACTCGTCCGCGACGTCATGACCCCGGTCGCGTTCACGCTGCCCGCAAGCACGACGATCGGCGAAGCCGCGCGGCGCATGCTGGCGGATAACGTCCATGCAGCGCCGGTCACGTCCGAGCAGGGCCAGGTGATCGGCCTCGTATCGACCACGGACTTCATGGCCTGGGTCGCGGGCGTGCACTTCGGGCAGACCGATGCGTCAACTCCAGCGAGGTGACCGCTTCGAGCATCTCGAGATCGCCCTTCGCGCACTGCTCGACTAGATCGGCGCTTCCGAGAATCGCTCAAGTCGGCAGCAACGGAAGAGCGTCGAGTCGCGATCGGGCACGCCACATGCTCTCGATTCGGTCATGCCGTACACGACAAATTCAGATCTTCCCGCTTCGGTACGCAGACATCTGCCGCGACACGCTCAGGACATCTACCGTGCCGCGTTCAACAACGCATTCGCGAGGTACGGCGCAGGACGCGAAGCGACGGCACATCGCATCGCGTGGGCGGCGGTGAAAAGACGCTATGTACAGAACACCGACCACTTCTGGGTCGAGCGTGCCAGGGCCGCGTGATCTTCAAGACACCCTCGTCGACCTGCGCGACACGCCATCACGATGCTTTGTGGGCCGCGCACCGATCGGCCCAGGCCATCTCATCCAACGCCGCCACGCCGAGATCGAGTCCGCAGACGTCACAACGCCCATACCGGTCGTCGTCCGCGACGAGCAGTCTGCGCCGCGCTTCGATCTGATTCAGTGCGTTGCGCAGCGCTTCCTCAGGTCGGATGCCTGGACGCGACAAGCCGAGCGCGGCGAGCGCGGACGTCTTGTCCTTGCCGCCGAGCGCCTCGGCGAGGAGATCGGCGACGACCGCGGCTCGATGGAGGAGGCGATGGCGCAGACGTTCACGGATTTCACTATCGAAACGCATCCTGGATCGTTGCTCCGGATAGCTCGCGGTTCGGATGAATCGCTCGGGTCACCTGCTCTGTGGGTCGTATCCAGCAAGACTCCCGATCAGAACGACTCCTCCGAACCGCCGACAGAACCTACGGAGAGCAATCGCCGTGCCGCTCGATCCGTAGCGAACGAAGCCGGGAGCGCGCGCAGCCTTCGCCGCTCAGCACGGCGCATGCTTCTTGCCGTGATATGCGCCGCAACGCCGAATCGGGAGCCAGCGAAGAGCAACGCGCCATCATGCGGGAGATTGCTGAGCGACAGTTACATCTCCCCGCCGGCGACAATTACATCGCCCCATTTCTGAGGCGGCCTCGGCGGTCGGCGGCGTGCTCTTCACGCAGGTGGAGAGGCAGGCCAGTTGCGACCATCGAGCGA
>Ga0299915_10000372_pt1 | contig 34755 bp, 32 predicted proteins | sample RVTome_13_FD_200263 | JGI IMG/M metagenome (GOLD analysis project Ga0299915, IMG submission 200263) | Soil microbial communities from uranium-contaminated site in the Upper Colorado River Basin, Wyoming, United States - RVT92D227 (version 2) ...
CAAGTAGGACCAACCAGCGTCGCTTCGCTCCGATCGCCATGACCGAACCAGGTGATCGTCATGCACCGGTTTCGGTGATCGCGATGGCCGAACTCCGCACTCCAGCTCTCGAATGTCGCGCGTCGACACGCCGGCGACGTACGACTGCGTGATGGCGGCATCGATTTCCGGACGCCGGCGCGCGTAGCGACCGAGCGGCGCCGTCGCCGAGCCGCCGTTGCGGGTGCGTCCGACGCGGAGCTCGACTTCGCCGGAGGTCGTGACCACCCGACGAGGATACGAGCCGTTTCGGACGTCGACGCGCTGGTCACTGTGCTCGTACGGACCCGCGCCGACGAGTCTCTCCAATTCTTCCTCAAGGACGACCTGCATGGTCGCCCGCACCGCATCACGGCAGCGTGCGGCGAGGTCGAACTCGAAGTCGGCTTGCGTCGGAATCATGAGGTCGGTAGCTTCAGCTCGGAGGGATCGTTTTGGTCTCTTCACGGGAGGGTCTCCTTGGTGTTGCAACCCGGAGATTCCCCCGTCCTTCGTCGGCGTGGAACCGACGTCGTTCGTCGGCCTCGCACCGACGAGCTTCTACACAACTATAGAGACACGACCTCGCGAAGGATGGGACGGCGTTGCTGCGCGAGTTGGTGCAAGGCTACTTCGATCGCCGCGCCGAGCAAGAGCGTCGCGTGAAGGTGGTCGGTGCCGACGGTGTCGAGCGCGCCGAGGTACGCGCGTCGTCGCGTCGGATCGAGACGCCGGTCGGTGAGGTCGAGGTGAAGTGGCTCTTGTACCAGGCACCCGGTGTCGAGGGCCTCGCTCCGCTCGATGCGGCGTTGGGACTTCCCGACGAGAAGTCCCCCCATGACGTGCGCCGGATCGTAGCCGAGGAGAGCGCGAAATCCTCGTTCGACGAGGTCGTCGAGTTGATCGAGAAGCGCACCGGCGCCCATATTCCCAAGCGCCAGGTCGAGGAGCTCGCCGTGCGCGCGGCGCAGGATTTCGACGCGTTCTACGCCGACCGACTGTGCGAGCCCGAGATCACCGACGATTTGCTCGTGCTCAGCTTCGATGGCAAGGGCATCGCGATGCGCCACGCCGATCTTCGGGAAGCCACGCGCAAGGCTGCGGAGGCCGAGCCGAAGCTGCACACGCGCCTCGCCAAGGGCGAGAAGCCCAACCGCAAGCGGATGGCGCAGGTCGCCACCGTGTACTCGATCGCGCCGTGGTCGCGCACGAGTGCGGACGTCCTGCACGGCCTGCGCGAGGCTCGCGACAAGGCGCGGCCCCGCCCCACGAACAAGCGCGTGTGGGCGAGCGCGCAACGGAGCGCGCAGGGTGTGATCGATGACGCGTTCGCCGAAGCAACGCGTCGCGATCCAGACCACCGGCGCCGGTGGGTCGTCCTGGTCGACGGCCAGCGCGATCAGATCAAGCGTGTCGAGCGTGCCGCGCGCAAATTCGGCGCGCAGATCACCATCGTGCTCGATATCGTTCACGCGCTCGAATACCTCTGGCGCGCGGCGTACGCCTTTCACAAGGACGGCACGCCCGAGGCCGAAGCGTGGGTCGAACATCAGTTGGTCAAGCTGCTCGGCGGAGCGAGCGGTGGCACGATCGCCAAGAGCTTGCGTCTGATGGCGGAGAGCCACGACCTCGACGCGACGGCGGTTGCGCCGGTCGAGAAGGCCGCCGCGTATCTCGTCAAGCACACGCGGCTCCTGCACTACGACCGTGCACTCGCCGACGGACTTCCGATCGCGACCGGCGTGATCGAGGGCGCGTGCCGCTACCTCGTCCAGGATCGGATGGGGCGCACCGGCGCCCGTTGGTCGCTCACCGGCGCCGAAGCCATCCTTCGGCTTCGCGCGCTGCGCGCCAGCGGCGACTTCGATGACTACTGGCAATTATCTCGCGAAGGACCACGAGCGGACACACCGCTCTCGCTACGCCGACGGCGCGATTCCAAACCCGCTGCCGCCATCGCGACCCCACCTGAAACTCGTCAAGTGATCGAAACTCCTCCCGTCGAGCGCGACGCGAAAGAGCCGCACCGATGGCATTTGGGGCTGGGATCTGCCACGGTCCGCCGGTGGCCGAGACGATGACTCCCACCGTCGGTATTCCCGGACGCCGGCTGCTCCTCGGGATGCTGCTCGTGTTCCTGCTCGCCGTGGTCCCGGCGATCTTCCTGCCGACGTTCATGTGCCGCCAGGAAGCTCCCGAGTTGCCCGACCTCGGGACCGTCCCGGCGTTCTCGCTCGTCGACGAGGCCGGCGAGCGGTTCACCGAGGAAGCGCTGCGCGATCACCCGACGATCGTGAACTTCGTGTTCACGCGGTGCGACACGATCTGCCCGGTCCTGTCGTCGAAGACCCAGCTGCTCCAGGAGAAGACCTCCGACCGCAAGGGCGTCGTGATCAAGCTGCTGACGATCTCGGTCGACCCCGAGTACGACACCCCCGCGCGGCTCACCGAGTACGCCGCTCGCTACAAGGCGAAGATCTCGCGCTGGCGGTTCTTGACCGGTCCGGCCGACCAGGTCCGCGCCCTCGTCACCGGCCCGCTGATGAACTCGATGGATCGCGAGGGCAACATGCCATCGGGCGCCCCCGCGATCGTCCACAGCGGCTACTTCCTGCTCGTCGACGGCGACCTCGTCATCCGCGGCGTCTACGACTCGAACGACATGAAGAAGCTGGACGAGCTGATCCGCCATGCGCGGTTCCTCGCCCGCACCGGCAGCGATCGCTCCTACAAGTTCGGCGGTTCGTAGCCCACGCTCGCCCCGGCCGACCGGAGCGCAAGTGCCCTTGGGGTACACTGCTCGCCGCGTGGGCCTCGCGCTCGATATCGGATTCGTGATCATCGGGATCGCGGTGCTCTACTGGGGCGCCGAGTGGCTGATCCGCGGGTCGGCGGCCGTCGCGCGTGCGTTCGGCGTCAAGCCGCTCGTCATCGGGCTCACCGTCGTCGCGTACGGTGCGTCGGCGCCCGAGCTCGCGGTGGCCACCAAGACCGCGCTCACGCACCACCCGGCGATCGCGCTCGGCACGGTGATCGGGTCGTGCGCCGCGAACATCAGCCTCATCCTCGGGCTCACGGCGCTGATCTCCCCGCCGACCGTCGACGGCCGCATCATCAAGCGCGAGGTCCCGATCCTGCTCGGCTCGGCGATCGCGGTCCCGCTCCTGTTGTGGAACGGCGTGCTGTCGCGCTTCGAGGGCGTGATCCTGATCGGCTGCGCGGTCGTCTTCACGATCCTGACCCTCACGGTCTCGGCGAGGCTCGATCCCGACGACACGGCGGAGGCCGAGACCCGAGGCAGCGCGGAGAGCGGGGCGATGATCGGCGGCCGTGCGCGGCCCCGTGCGTCGCGCGGCGTGGCCACGATCATGACGCTGTTCGGGCTCGTGCTGCTCGTCGCGGGCTCGGACCTGTTCGTGCGCGGCGGTCGCGGGATCGCGGCGCAGATCGGCATGTCCGAGCGCATGCTCGGCCTCACGGTGATCTCGCTCGGCTGCGCGCTGCCCGAGCTGATCGGCTCGCTCGTCGCCGCGTCGCGCGGTCACGCGGCGCTCGCGGTGGGCTCGGTGATCGGCTCGAACCTGTTGAATGTCTTCCTCGTGCTCGGCGTCACCGCGTACCTCGAGCCGATCGAATTCACGCAGCCGATGCACGTCGTCGAGCTCGTCGGGCTCGTCGCGATCACGCTGCTCGGGATCCTGTCGCTCCGCGGCTCGCGCAAGATCACGCGGGTCGAGGGTGCGTTCCTCGTGCTCGCGTACATCGGCTTCATCGTCGCGTCGGCCTTGCTCTAGCTACGCGATCCCGCCCTCGCCCGCACCCGAGCGATCTCGTGACGTTGCGCTAGCCGTTCGCGCACCTCGATTCGTGCGGACCGCTCACCTCAGGGCTCGCAAGTCAAAGACAGCACACGGGTGTTTCGGGCGATCGCGCGTCTGCGCTACGAAGCCACCATGAAGCGCATGCTCGCCGTCGCACTGGCCATGGGGATGGTCGGCCTCGTCAGCCAGTCCGCCAACGCAGATGTCCAGGAGAGCCTGGCGGATGTTCAGGCGAATCCGCTCGCGACGCCCTGGTCCCGTCCGCAGGCCGTCTATCGCATGCAGGACCCGGGACTCCCGGTCTACCGCGCGCCCGACGCGGTCCATGCGGCGCCCGGCTTCTCGAACATCATCTACCTCAACAACTGCCTGCCGAACGGCTGCAACGTCACGCCCGGCAACGCGAACTCGACCACGAACACGTCGGGGATCCCGTCGCAGCCCTCGACGGTGCAACCGTGGGCGTTCTCCACGTCGGCGTGGACCCAGACCGTCGAGTGCGTGCGCCAGTCCTACGCCGCGTTCGGCGTGCAGGTCGTCGATCAGCGCCCCGCCGCCGGCACGAACTATCACATGGCGATCGTCGCGGGTCGCCCCGGCGACGTGCAGATGCAGAACGGCGTCGGCGGCGTGTCCGAGTTCTCGTGCGGCTACATCCCGAACGCGATCTCGTTCAGCTTCGCGAACATCTACGGCGGCAGCGTCGACGATATCTGCTGGACCGTCGCGCAGGAGACCGCGCACTCGTGGGGCCTCGACCACAAGTTCGATAACCGAGATCCGATGACCTATCTGCAGAGCGGCCCGTCGCGCAAGGTCTTCCAGAACCAGGCCGGTCCGTGCGGCGAGTTCCAGTCGCGCGCCTGCCAGTGCGGCGGCAGCACGATGAACAGCTTCACCGCGATCCTGCAGACGTTCGGCTCGAGCACGCCGACGCCACCGTCGGTCGCGATCAACGCGCCCGCCGACAACGCGACCGGCCTCGCCGCCGGCTTCCCGATCCGCGCCACGATCACCGACGATATCGGCGTCAACAAGGCCGAGCTCCGCATCGACGGCCAGCTCGTCTCGACGTTGAACGGGATGCCGTTCGTGTGGAACGCGCCCGCGAACCTGAGCCAGGGCACGCACACGATCAAGGTCACCGCGTACGACATCGGCAACACCCCCGCCGACGACATCATCTCCGCCACGATCGGAAACGCGTGCACCCGTCCGAGCGACTGCGAGAACTCGACCGAGACCTGCGTCGATGGTCGCTGCGTTCCCGGTAGCGGAGTCACCGGCGGCCTCGGCACCGGCTGCGTCAACAACAGCGACTGCGCCTCCGCCCAGTGCGGTGCCGATGCGGAGGGCGCTCACTACTGCGTCGAGAACTGCGATCCCGCGCAGAGCGGCTGTCCGAGCGGCTTCGGCTGCGTCTCGACCGGCCCGGAGACCGGCGTGTGCTGGCCCGGTGCAGGGGAAGAGGAAGGAACCTGCAGCTCCGGTGGTAACGCGGCTCCCGGCTTCCTCTTCCTTGGCCTGGCCGCGCTCTTGATCACGCGCCGCCGCCGCTGAGCTCCCAATCTTTCGGGGGCTTCGGATCCGTGGTCCGATCGGCTCGATCGTTGCCCACCGTTCGCCTCAGTGGCTACAGCAATAGCCACCATTTTTCACTAGGTTGACTGCAGTCGAGCACGTAAAAAGGTAGGCCATGGAACGACAGCTGTTGTGTGCCGCAGTCGCCTTGCTTGTCCCGATCGTCGGATCGGTAAACTCGGTTCACGCCGAGTCCAAGTACGCCGAGGAATTTCCCGGACAGGGCCTGTCCATCAACGAGGACACCTCCCCGGTGCCGCTGAAGAGCGGCAAGCAGCTCGTCCGCGTCTGGGGGGATAGCGATCCGGGGATCACCGCGCCGGCGGCTGACAACAACATCATCTACATGAACCGCTGCATCGGTGGTTGCACCGTTCAACGTGCAATCAACGGAATCACCGATTCGACTTCGGTTCCTGACCGGTCGCACATCATCGGAGTCAATTCGGGCACGCTGCCGAAGTTCACCGTCAGCGAGGCCACGTGGAACAGCGTGATGATGTGCATGCGCGATGTGTTCGGCCCGTTCAACGTGAACATCACCGATGTCGATCCCGGCAGCGCGGCGCACTTCGAGATCATGCTCGGCGGCAGCCCCACGCAGCTAGGCTTCTCGAACCAGACCGGCGGCGTCTCGCCGGCCACCTGCCAGACGTACATCCCGAACTCGCTCGTGTTCGTGTTCGATGTCTGGGGTGACAACGTCGAGGAGATCTGCTCGACGGCGGCCCAGGAGGTCGCGCACTCGTGGTCGCTCGATCACACCACCGAGGCGAGCGACCCGCTCACCTACTTCGGCTTCAACGGCCGCAAGCGCTTCAAGAACGGCGCGGAGAACTGCGGCAGCGACTGCATCAATGGGCAGGGACCCAACGGCCAGCCGTGTAGCGGCGCGGGGAACCAGACGCGCGCGTGCTCCTGCGGTGGCACCACGCAGAACCCGACCACCGAGATCAAGGCGCTGTTCGGCGACGGCACGCCGACGCCACCGATCGTCAAGATCCTCAACCCGAAGACCGGCCAGATCGTCACGCCGGGCTTCCCGGTCGGCAGCGAGGTCACCGACGACCAGGGCGTCAGCAAGGTGGAGTTCCGGGTCAACGGGATGCTGCTCAACACGCTGACCGCCGGCCCCTACGCGTTCAACGCACCGGAGTCGCTCGGCGACGGCACCCACACGGTCGAGGTCATGGGCTACGACGTGTTCGGCGCCACCACGAAGGCGACGGTCCAGGTCATCATCGGTAGTCCGTGCACGAAGCCGGCGGATTGCTCGAAGGACACCGACACCTGCATCGGCGGTCGCTGCGTCCCGGGCCCCGGCGTCCAGGGCGGCCTCGGTTCGCCGTGCGGCAGCCCGCAAGATTGTTCGTCGGGGCTGTGCGCGGCCGCCGAAGAGGGCAGCTTCTGCGTCGAGACCTGTGAGATCGGCGCCGGCCAGTGCCCGGGTGGCTTCGGCTGCCTCGAGGACGGCGCCGGCGGCGGTGTCTGCTTCCCCGGCTACGACGACGGCACCGGCGGCGGTTGCTCGAGCAGCAGCGGCGGCCCGATCGGCTTCGGGCTCGGCTTCGCGGCGATCCTGTTCGCCCGCCGACGCAAGCGGAGCTGATCGTGCGCGCGATGCGCGCCAGGACCCTCTGGATCGGCGTGGCGATCGCCGCGCTACCGGCGGCGGCGCTCGCCGATCGCCCGCGCCCGACGAAGATCAACGCACCGGTGCTGGTGCCGCGGACCGCGCGGCTGCTCGCACCGCTCGATCCGTCGTCGCGCCTCATCTACGTCAAGCGCTGTCCGGAGACCGGCTGCGTCGTTCGGTTCGGGCCGGCCGACGACTCGCGGAGTGACATCTCGTCGATCGCCCAGGGTACGCGCACGATCGGCCAGTTCAGCCAGGGCGACGCGGTGTGGGAGGCGATGATGACGTGCGTGCGTGCGACGTACGCGCCGTTCAACATCGGCGTCACCGACACCGATCCCGGCAACGTGGCGCACTACGAGCACCTCGTCGGGGGCCGGTCGACCGACCTGCGCTCCGACTTCGGGCCCGGCGTCGGCGGGGTGTCCCCGTTCACGTGCGAGGAGATCCCGAACGCGATCTCGTTCACGTTCGATGTCTGGGGCCCCGATCCCGACTCGCTCTGCTACGTGGTCGCGCAGGAGACCGCGCACGCGTTCGGCCTCGAGCACGAGATGAACAACAAGGATCCGCTCACGTACCTGAGCGGACCGTTCCCGAAGCGCTTCCAGGCCGCGGATGCACCGTGCGGGGAGTTTGCAGACCGCGCGTGCGAGTGCGGCGGCAGCTCGCAGAACTCGTACCTGCACATCCTCGGCATGTTCGGCCCCGGCGTCCCCACGGCGCCGACCGTGACGATCCGGTCACCGACCGCCGGCAAGCAGGTCCAGCCGCACTTCGTCACCAAGGTCGACGCGATCGACGATGTCGCGGTCGATCGCGTCGAGCTCCACATCGACGGCACGAAGGTCGCCGAGACCACGATCGCGCCGTATCGGCTGATCGCTCCCGATCTCGCCGAGGGTCTGCACACCGTCGAGGCCCGCGGGTTCGATGTCCAGGGCACGCCCGGCTCGACGACGATCGAGGTCGATCTCGGACCGCCGTGCACCGCGAGCAAGGGCTGCGAGGGCGACGACGTCTGCGTGATGGGTGGCTGCGTCGCCGGTCCCGGCGCGCCGGGCGGCCTCGGCAACTTCTGCCAGGCGAACACCGAGTGCCTCTCGAACCACTGCGTCGAGGACAGCGCGGGAGACAGCTTCTGCGTCGAGGACTGCGACCTGACTGCAGGCAGCTGTCCGTCGGGGTTCCTCTGCGTGCAGGCCACCGACGCGTCGGGCGTGTGCTGGCCGAGCGAGGACACCGGCTGCTGCGACACGAGCGGCTCGTCGAGTGGCCCCGCGCTGCTCGGGCTCGGCGTCCTCGCGCTCGTCCTGCGCCCTCGCCGCCGCCGCCGCACGTGAACGCGCGCGACTACGCGACGTCGATCGTCACGAGCGCGACGCTGTCCGGCAAGCTCGTCGTGCCGCCCGAGGGGCTCGAGCTCGCCGATCCACGACCGCCGCTGCGCCTCGCCGCACCCGGCCGCCCACCGGAGCTGGCGATCGCGCCGGGTCGCAGCGTGCGTGTGCCGCCACTCGCAGGCATGCGCGATCGATCGCAGCGCGCTCGGATCCTGCACGCGCTCGCGAACCACGAGCTGCAGGCGATCGAGCTGTTCGCGTGGGCGCTGCTCGCGTTCCCCGAGGCTCCGCTCGCGTTCCGCCGGGGCCTCGTCGCGATCCTCGCCGACGAGCAGCGCCACCTCGCGCTCTACGGCGAGCGCCTCGCAGCGCACGGCATCCGCTTCGGCGACTTCCCCGTCACGGGACACTTCTGGAACAAGCTCGATCACTTCACCACTCCGCTCGAGTTCGTGTGCGCGATGGGCCTCACGTTCGAGAACGCGAACCTCGACTTCTGCGGCGACTACGCCGCCGCCGCGCGGGTGGCCGGGGACGAGGCGACCGCGGTGGTGCTGGATCGAGTCCACGACGACGAGATCGGGCACGTGCACTTCGCGTGGGTGTGGCTGCAGAAGCTCGCCGAGGGTGATCCTTGGGAGACGTACCTCGCGCACGTGAAGCCGCCGCTCGGCCCGCAGCGGGCGCGCGGAGCGCGCTTCGATCGCGAGGCGCGGAGACGGGCGGGGCTCGACGACGACTTCATCGGGAAGCTCGAGGCGATCGCTCCGACGCGACCCTCGGGCGAGCCGCGGTGAGCGTGCTGGCATCGGGGGCTCCGTTCGTCATCCACGCGAACCTCGACTGCGAGTCGCGGTGGAGCGGGCTCGCGCTCCCCCGCGCCGTCGAGCAACGCATCAGCTACTACGGGGCGCTGCTCTGCGTGCTCGCCCCCGACGGCGCCGAGCTCGAGCTGTGGACGCCTGCCGCGATCGATCCGTCACGCCTGAACCTGCCGCGCACGCCGATCCTGCGAGTCGGCACGCCGCCGCGCGCGGACCTCGCGTGGGCCGACCCATCCGCCCGTGCCGCCAACGATCGCCGGCTCGCGCTCGCCGTCGCGAACCAGCACGGCGTCGCCCTGCCCGGCTCCAGGGTCATCACGCGCGTCGACGAGATCGACCTGCCGGGCCCGTGGATCGCGAAGGCTCCGTGGACCGCGGCCGGTCGCGATCGCTGCCGCGGCACCGGCACTCCGACCGCCGAGCAACGCACGCGGCTCGAGCGCTTGCTCGCGAAGTGCGAGGCGCTCGTGCTCGAGCCGTGGTGCGATCGCCTGCTCGATGTCGGCGTGTGCGCGAAGGTCGAAGCCGGAGTCGTGACCTCGAAGCCGCCGCACGGGCTCCTCACCGATGCGCGCGGCGGGTTCGTGGGCATCGATCTCGCCGGGGCGAGGCTCGAGCCCGTCGAGCACGCGCAGCTCGAGGCGATCGTCGCGGCGGTCGGAGCGACGATCGGCGAGACCTACACGGGCCGGTTCGCCGTCGACGCGTTCGCGTATCGGGACGGCGATGCCAGGCGGTTCCGCCCGCTGTGCGAGATCAACGCGCGGACGACGTTCGGCTGGATCGCGTGGGCGTTCGCCGCGATCTCGGGCACGACCCGGCTCGGGTTCGGCGAGGCTCCACCGGGCGCGCGAGTGTTGATCGCGCCGGCGAGCGATCACGTCACGGCGTGGATCGCCTGATCTCGAGCTTCGCGACCGGCCCGACGCGCGGCAGCGAATCTCCCGGGCGGTGTAGCCGACCGCCCTGGCCGTGGTGACGCGGGAACGGATCCTTCGGATCGAGCGCCGCCACGATCACCTCACCGCGCCGGGTCAGAAACAGTACCGGCTCGAGGCCCTGAGGCATCGGGTGCTGGAACTTGAGGCTGAAGCCGGTCGGCGACCAGGCCTCGACCGTGCCCGCCGGAGCGGCATCGCGGATCAGCGTCGCGATCCGCCACGCCTTGCGCTCCTCGTCCGCGAAGTCGGGCTTCGTCGCGCGCAGCATGTCGGCGGTGATCGACTCCTTGGCCAGGCCATCGACCATGACCGCGATCGCGAGCTGCGGTGGGATCGGGACGTCCTTCTCCGGCGGTGGCTCGGCCCACTGCTTGGCCTCGCCCTCGGTGCTGGCGCGGGAGCAGGCACCGACCGCGAGGAGCGCGGCGAGCATGAGCCAGGACCAACAACGCATGACGCGAGTGTAGCATCGCGTTCCATGAAGCGAGTCCTCGCCGCCTGCAACGCCGCGCTGGACCGGCCCGGGCGCGTGCTCGCCCTCACCGGTGCCGGCGTGTCGGCCGAGAGTGGCATCCCGACCTTCCGTGGCAAGGAAGGCTACTGGACGATCGGCGCCCGCGAGTACCACCCGCAGGAGCTCGCGACCCACGAGGCGTTCGAGGCCATGCCATGGTCGGTGTGGGGCTGGTACCTCCACCGGCGCGGGGTCTGCCGGCGCGCCGAGCCGAATGCCGGGCACCACGCCCTGGTCCGGCTCGCCGCCGCGCTCCCGGATCGCTTCGCGCTCGTCACCCAGAACGTCGATGGCCTCCACCGCCGGGCCGGCAGCCCCGACCCGCAGACGTTCGCGATCCACGGCGACATCTCGCTGATGCGCTGCGCGAACGACTGCACGATCGCCCGGTGGCCGATCCCCGAGCCCTGCGAGGTCGCGAGAGGGCAAGCCGTTCCGGATGACGTCCGCGCGCTGCTCGTGTGTCCGCGGTGTGGCGGAATCGCGCGGCCGCACGTGCTGTGGTTCGACGAGAGCTACGACGAGCCCCGGTTTCACCTCGACACCGTGCGCCGGCTGGCGACCGAAGCCACGCTGCTGATCGTCGCCGGGACGTCGGCGCAGACCAACCTTCCTTGGCAGGTCGTCACGCTCGCCGAGCGCGCCGGCGCGACGATCGTCGACATCAACGTCGAGGACAATCCGTTCGGCGAGATCGCGGCCCGATCCGGCGGGGTCGTGCGCGGTCCGGCGGCCACCGCGCTCCCCGCGATCGCCGATCACCTGGCACGCTGATCCGGCGTTCTCACACTTTACGAAGCGAGCGCGATCGAGGAGGGTGAGCACGATGTCGCCGCCCGAGGAAACCGGACACGGGTCCGAGGGAGGCGTGCCCGAGGCGGTGATCGACAAGCCCGCCGACGCGACGGGCGAGATCAGCATGCTGCCTCCGGAAGAGGCGCAGAAGGTCGCCGCCGAGATCCGCGCGATCGCCGAGACCCGCGGCGAGGACTCCGAGGTCATCGACCTCGTCGACCTGCCGCAGACCGGACCGCTCCCCACCATCTCCGAGGACGACGAGACGCTCACCGTCGACGAGCTGCGCGATGCGTGGCCGCTCCTCGACCTCGAGGAGCGCAGCGACGGGCTGCGCGTGCTGCCACGCGAAGATGCCGAGGACTTCTTCATCTCGCTGCCGGCCTCGGACCACGCGGCGCTGCTGCTGCATTTTCGCGCGGGCCAGCGGCGGCAATGGATGCGGCTGCTCGAGCCCGACGATGTCGCCGACGTGATCCAGCAGGCCGGCGAGCAGCACCGCGCCACGCTGCTCGGGCTGCTCGATGTCCCGACGCGCAAGGAAGTCACCGCGCTGCTCGCGTACGCCGAGGACGAGGCCGGTGGCCTCATGTCGACGCGCTATGCCCGCCTGCGCCCGCAGATGACGGCGGACGAGGCGATCAGCTACCTGCGCCGCCAGGCTCGCGACAAGATCGAGACCATCTACTACGCGTACGTCCTCGATCCCGAGCAGCGGCTGCTCGGCGTCGTGTCGTTCCGCGATCTGTTCGCCGCCGATCCCAAGAAGATCGTCGCCGAGATCATGGAGACCGACGTCATCCGGGTGTCGGACGAGATGGATCAGGAGACCGTGTCGCGCATCTTCGCCGACAACGATCTCACCGTCGTCCCGGTCGTCGATTCCGCAGGCAGGATGAAGGGCATCGTGACCGTCGACGACATCGTCGACGTCGTGCAGGAGGAGGCCACGGAAGACGCGCAGAAGTTCGGCGGCATGGCGGCCCTCGAGCTCCCGTATCTGCAGTCGAGCCGCGGCGAGATGATCAAGAAGCGCGTCGGCTGGCTGGTGCTGCTGCTCGTCGGCTCGATGCTCACCGCCACCGCACTCGAGGCGTTCGAGGGCCAGATCGATGCGGTGCCCCTGCTCGCGCTGTTCCTGCCGATGATCGTCTCGACCGGCGGCAACTCGGGCTCGCAGGCCTCGACGCTCGTGATCCGCGCGATGGCGCTCGGCGAGATCCGCGCGGCCGACTGGTGGCTGATCATGCGTCGCGAGCTGCTGACCGGGCTCGCGCTCGGCGGCGTGCTCGGGGTCGTGGCCCTGACGCGCGTCGTGATCTGGGGATCGTGGGGGCGCTACGGCGAGCACTACATGCTCGTCGCCCTGGTCGCGGGCCTCAGCGTCCTCGGCTGCGTGCTGTGCGGGACGCTCGCCGGCGCGATGCTGCCGTTCGTGCTGCGCAAGCTCGGCGCCGATCCGGCGAGCGCATCGGCGCCCTTCGTCGCGACGCTCGTCGACGTCAGCGGCATCCTGATCTACTTCGGCATCGCGAACTTGATCTTGACGGGAGTGCTGCTGTGATACGGTGGCCGCGGACCTGATGTTCCCGACGCGCGTCTATCACTATCGAGACCCGGCGGCGGTCATCCTCGGCCTCAAGGAGCTGCGCAAGCAGGGCCTGACTCCGCGTGGCCTGCTGTTCGTCGCGCTCGACCCGCGCGGCGAGACGTCGATCGCGGTGCCCGAGGATCTCGATGCCGTGTCGAGCATCCGCGTCGGCGACAAGCTGTCGCTCGTGGCGCCGTGGGAAGGCCGCTACTTCCACTTCGACGCGGTCCATCGCCTGCCCGGCGACAGCGTGCTGTGGAACGGCGATCGCCGGCTGGGCGATACCGGCAGCGCACCCGAGGTCGCCTGCGCGATCTCGGAGTGGCTCAAGGGTAGCTCGGCCAAGAACGTGTTCCTCGGCTGCACGGCGCACGTGCCGGGCTCGTGGTGGACCGTCGATCACCTGTCGATGGTGACCGAGCTCCACTCGCTGGGCTTCCTCGACTGCGTGGTCGCCGCGACCGGCATCATCGCCCGCAAGATCGACGACGGTCGCCTGTTCTTCCTCGACTTCTCGTCGCTCCATCAGCACGGCAGCCCGAGCGAAGGCTGGCAGGAGGTGTTCACGTCGGAGATGGGCAACATCTTGCTCGTCGAGCGGCGCGTGCTGCAGTACCGGCTCGTGATCACCTGCGAGCGCGGGCTCATCGAGATCGATGTCTCGCACTTGCCGGATCTCGTCATCGAGACCGCGCGCGTTCCGATGCGCTCGGGCTTCGGCGTGGTCGGCCGGATCGACAACGGCGCGTTCGCCGTGACCGCAGGAACGATCGAGCCGTGGGGCCTCACGAACATGAGCCCCGCGATGCTCGTCGGCTCGCCGACCGGGAGCCTGCTCGATCTTCCGAAGACGCTGCGCGCGATGCCGCTCGAGTAGGCCGCTAGTGCGAGCCGGAGTTGCCGGCCATGATCAACAGGCCGAGCATCAGCAGCATCACCGCCGTCAGCGGCCACAGGCCCATCGCGACCGCGAACGCATTGCGTAGCTGTTCGGCGATCGGGGTCGTGACCCGCGTCCGCGGTGCCCGCGGCGGCGTCATCAGCTGGCCGGCTTTCTTGACGACACGTGCCTGGGGGATCGGGTCGAGGCTGGCCATAGAAGATCAGTATGGATCGTTCGTGCGGGTTTGCGACACGAGTACCCGCAACGGCGGATGCCCGGTGTAACGTGGCGCACCATGCGCTCCCTGGCGGATGTCTCGCTCGGTTTTCGCAACGCGTACCTCGACCACGAGCGCCTGACGAGCCAACTCCGCGCGTGGACGGAGGCATTTCCGGGCCTCTGCCGGCTCGGCTCGATCGCCCGCACCCCCGAGGGGCGTGATGTCTGGCTGCTCGCGGTGGGGCCCGAGCCCGACCGGATCCGCCCTGCCGTGTGGGTCGGCGGCAATGTCCACGCCGCCGAGCTCGCCGGCTCGAGCGTGGCGCTCGCGATCGCCGAGGACGCGTTGCGCGCGCACGTCGAGCCGGCCTCGCTCGACCTGCCGCTGCCGATGCTCGAGCGGCTTCGCGAGGTCCTGTTCTACGTGGTGCCGCGGATCTCGCCCGATGGCGCGGAGTGCGTGCTGCGCAGCGGACGGTCGTTGCGATCGGTCCCGCGCGACAGCCGGGCCGACCGCGGCAAGCCGCGATGGATCCCCGGGGACGCCGACGGCAACGGCATCGTGTACTCGATGCGCGTGGTCGATCCCGGCGGCGAGCTCGTCGAGGCGCGCGAGTTCCCGGGCCTGCTCGTCGAGCGCACGCTCGAGGACGAGGGGCCGTTCTACAAGCTCTATCCCGAGGGTCACATCGAGCACTTCGACGGCAAGCACATCCCGTCGCCGTTCTTCCTCGGGGACAACCCGATCGATCTCAATCGCAACTTTCCATGGTCGTGGGCGCCGGGGCACGAGCAGATCGGCGCCGGACCGTTCGCGACGAGCGAGCCCGAGTCGCGCGGCGTCGTCGAATTCGCGACCGCACATCCCGAGATCTTCGCGTGGCTCGATCTCCACACGTTCGGCGGCGTGCTGATCCGACCGCTCGGTCACGCTCCCGACTCGAAGATGGATCTGGAGGATCTGGCGATCTTTCGCCAGCTCGAGGCGTGGATGCTCGAGCACACCGGCTACCCGACGGTCTCCGGTCACGACGAGTTCCTCTACGAGCCCGACAAGCCGCTCCGCGGTGATCTCAGCGACTACGCGTACAACCAGCGCGGCGCGCTCGCCTACGTGATCGAGCTGTGGGACCTGTTCAAGCGCCTCGGCATGGAGCGGCCGCCGAAGTTCGCCCAGTACTACGAGCGGGTGTCGCGCAGCGATCTCGTCAAGCTCGCGTGGTGGGACCGCGACGAGAACGACGGGCGGTCGTTCCCGCCGTGGCGTCCGTTCGATCATCCGCAGCTCGGCCGCGTCGAGGTCGGCGGCTTCGATCCGCGGGTCGGCATCTGGAACCCGCCGCTGCACGAGCTCGCGGCGCTCTGCAGCACGCAGTCGGACGTGTTCCTCCGCGTCGCGGCGCTCGCACCGCGGCTCCGCATCGCCGCGATCGATCGCCAGGCGCTGCCGGGCGGCATCACGCGGGTCGAGGTCCAGATCCAGAACGATGGCTACCTCGGCTCGTACGGGATCCCGTCCGCGAAGAAGCTCGACTTCAACGAGCCGGTCTACGCGACCGCGAAGCCCGACGGGTGCGAGCTCGTCGATCCCGGTGCCGCGTACCAGATCCTCGGGCACCTCGATGGCTGGGGTCACGGGCTTCACACCGGGCAGAACCTGCCGGCGTATCCCGGCACGCGCGGCAACACGCACACCGCGTGGGCGAGCTACCTCGTCCGCGGGACGGGTGCGCTCGAGCTCCGCATCGGCTCGTGCCGCGCCGGCTTCATCACCGCCCGCGTCGCGCTCTAGCTCGACAGCATTTTCGCATCGCTGCGTGGTACAAAAAACTGTGGCCCGCTACGCGATCGGAGACGTGCAGGGCTGCATGGCGAGCCTCCAGCGTCTGCTCGCGCTCGTCGACTTCTCGCCCTCGCGCGATCACCTGTGGTTCGTCGGTGATCTCGTCAATCGCGGTCCACGCTCGCTCGACGTGCTGCGGTGGGCGCGCGATCACGACAGCGTCATCACGTGCACGCTCGGCAACCACGACCTCCACCTGCTCTCGCGTGCGGCGGGTGCCACCGGCGAGAAGAAGCGCGACACGCTCGATGAAGTCCTCGCCGCGCCCGATTGCGATCGCCTGATCGACTGGCTGCGCGGTCGTCCGCTCGTGCACGTCGACGGCGCGCACCTGCTCGTGCACGCCGGCCTGCATCCGCGATGGACCGCCGACGACGCGCGGGCGCGAGCCACCGAGATCGAGCACGAGCTGCGCGGCCCTGGCTGGCGCGCGTTCCTCGCGCAGATCGCGGCCGGCGGACCACCGCCGCGCTGGGATGCGCGCCTCGGCGGCGGCGATCGCTGGCGCGCGATCCTCGCGTACCTCGTGCGCGTGCGGACGCTCCGGCCCGACGGCCGCGTCGAGCCCGACTTCGACGGCCATCCCTCGCAAGCACCACCCGGCTGCGTGCCGTGGTTCGCCGTGCCCGATCCTGCGTGGGGCACGCACACCGCGATCTTCGGGCACTGGGCCGCGCTCGGCCTCGACATCGGCCCGCGCCATGTCGCGCTCGACACCGGCTGTGTGTGGGGCAAGTCCCTCACCGCGTTCCGGCTCGAGGATCGCATGGTGTTCCAGGTGAAGGCCGTCGAGACCGCGAGCTGAGACTACTTCTTCTTGTTCGGCGGGTGGCGCAGCTCGGGGGTCGTCACGGCGTCGCTCGGCACCATCGTCCGCTTCCTGAGGAGCGGGACCGGATCCTCGCCAAACTCGACCTCGACCGACTGGGACAGCAACGGGTGGTCGGCGGTCGGCATCGCGTCGCCGCCGCCGCCGAGCGTGCGGCGCGCTTCGACCACCGCGGCGCCGAGCGCGGTCGGGGAGTTGACGCCGATCGCCTGCTTCATCACCTGACCGAGCGCGTGCGCGAACTCGTCCGCGGTGGCGTAGCGATTCGCGGGATCCGCCGTCAGGCTCATGTCGAGCACGGCGGCGAGTGCCGCCGGGACGTCCTTGCGACGGTCGGCGATCGGCGGCACCTGACACGCGCGGATCTTCTTGAAGATCTCGATGTCGGTCTTGCCGTCGAACAGCCGCTCGCCGCTGAGCGTCTCCCACAGCACGTTGCCGACCCCGAACAGATCCGATTGCACCGAGTTCGGCTTGCCGAACGTCACCTCGGGCGCGAGATACGAGAGCTTGCCCTTCACCGTGCCGGGCGCGGTCAAGCTCGCCGCGCGATCGCGTGCACGTGCGAGCCCGAAGTCGGAGAGCTTCACGACTCCGTTGATCCCGAGCAGCACGTTGTGCGGTGACACGTCGCGGTGGATCACGGGTGCCGGCGTGCCGTCGGGTGCGACGCGATCGTGTGCCGCGCCGAGCCCGCGCAACGTCCCGATCCCGATCGCCGCCGCGAGCTGCCACGGGACGTCACGACCGGACTCGCGCGTTGCCTTGATCAGGCCTCCGAGATCGACGCCTTCGACCCACTCCATGACGAGGTAGTAGCTGCCGGCCTCGCTGCAGAAGTCGTGCACCTGGACGATGTTCGGATGCGCGAGCTCGGAGCCGACGCGCGCTTCCTCGATGAACATGTCGATGTAGTTCTTGAGCGCGCGGTACTCGGGCCTGATGTGCTTGACCGCGACCGTGCGCTGGAAGCCGGCCGCACCGCGCACGATGGCCTTGTACACCGTGGCCATCCCTCCCTCGCCGGCGATCGAGACGAGCTGGTACTTGCCGTCGATCGTGTGCCCGCTGAGATCCACGGGGCCAGCTTACACCGTCATCGCCGCTCCTTGGTGGCGTCGCCGGTCGGGTAGCAGAAACACCTGGTCGCCGTCGAGGCACCAGCCTCAGTTGTCCTCGAACGCGGTCCTGGCCACCTCGAGCTCGGCCATCGCCTTCTCCCAGCGCGGGTTGAGCTCGTCGAGCTTGTCCTGCGCGGACTGGTAGTCGCCGAGGAGCTTCTTGCGGCGCACCGCGTCGTCGTAGATCGTCGGATCGGAGAGCTCGGCGCCGCGCGTCTTCTGCTCGGCCTCGAGCACGGAGATCCGCTCCTCGAGCTGCGAGACCAGCTTCTCGAGCGGGCCGAGCTTCGCGCTGCGCTTCTGGCGGGTCTCGGCCTCGCGTCGCCGGCGGAGCTTGTCGTCGTCGCGCGAGGCGAGCGGCTTGGCAGGCACCGCGCCCCGCGCATCACGACGCAAGGTCGAGCCGTCGCCTTCGGTGGCCACCGCGATCCGGCGCTGCGCCATCGAGTAGAGGTACTCGTCGAGCGTGCCGGGGTACGTCTCGACGCGCTGGTCCTCGACGTTCCAGATCCGCGTGGCGAGGTTGCGGATCAACGAGCGGTTGTGGCTGACGAACACGAGCGTGCCGTCGAACGTAGCGAGCGAGGCCGTGAGGCTCTCCGACGACTGGAGGTCGAGGTGGTTGGTCGGCTCGTCCATCAGCAGCAAGTTGCCGGGCTTGACGAGCAGGCGCGCGAGCGCGACACGCGCCTTCTCGCCGCCGGACAGGACCTTGATCGGCTTGTCGGTGTCATCGCCGCCGAACATGAACGCACCGAGGATCGAGCGGACCCGCGCCGGTGGGGTCTCGGGTGACGCACGTTGCACGACCTCGTAGACCGTCGCCGTGAGATCGAGCGTGTCGGCGTGGTGCTGCGCGTAGTAGCCGACCTCGACGCCGTTGCCGATGCGGATCGTGCCGCCATCGTGGGGGAGCTCGCCGGCGAGCATGCGCAAGAGTGTGGTCTTGCCCGCGCCGTTGACGCCGATGATGCCGATCTTCTCACCGCGCCGGACGGTCAGATCGACGCCCGGAAACACGACGTGATCGCCGTACGCCTTCCTCAGGCCCTCGACGCGGATGACGTCGGAGACCGTGCGCGTCGTCGGCGGGAACGAGAACCGCATCACGCCGCGCTTCTGGTACGTCTCGACCGACTCCATCTTCTCGAGCATCTTGACGCGCGACTGCACGGCCGCCGCCTTGTTCGCCTGCGCGCGGAACCGGTTGATGAACACGGTCAGCCGCTCGCGCTCGCGGGCGAGGTTCTTCGCCTTGCCGACGAGGATGGTCTCCTCCTCGGCGCGCTGCTCCAGGTACTTGTCGTAGTTGCCGGGATAGGTCCGAAGCCCCTCGAGCTCGAGGCTCGCGACCTGCGAGATCTGCTCGTTGAGGAACTCGCGGTCGTGGCTGATGAGCACGAAGCAGCGGTTCCACTTCTTGAGGAAGTCGGAGAACCACGCGACCGACGGGAGATCGAGGTGGTTCGTCGGCTCGTCGAGCAGGAGCACGTCGGGGCGCTGGAACAACAGGCCGGCGAGCACCCCTCGCATCTTCCAGCCACCGGACAGCTCGCCGATGTCGCGCCGCTCGTCGCCGGACGAGAAGCCGAGGCCGGCCAGGATCGCGAGCGCCTCGTGCTCGCCGAAGAACCGCTCGAAGTGATCGATCCGCTCGTGGACCTCGGCGACATCGGCCGCGAGATCGAGGAGGGTGGCTTCGTCGGCACCGTCGCGGGTCCCGGCCTCGAGCTCGGTCTCGGCGGTGGCGAGCCGTGCATCCAGGTCGGCGCGCCCCGGGACGCTCGAGAGGATCATGTCGATCAGCGACCGGCCGCCGGTGATCGAGAGCTCCTGGGGCAGGTAGCCGATCCGCACGCCGTTGGCCCGCGTGACCTTGCCGTCGTCGATCTCCTGCTGGCCGGCGATGATCTTGAGGAGGGTGGTCTTGCCCGAGCCATTCGGACCGATGAGGCCGATGCGATCGCCGTGCCCGAGGCGCAAGGAAGCCGCATCGAAGATCATCCGATCGGCGAAGAACAACGTGACCTCGTCGAGGACGACCAAGCTCATGACCGGTCGCATGGTTAGCACGCGCGTGTGCCTCGTGGCTGGTGCGTCGCGCGCAACTCCACGCCACCCCTGGATGTCCGCTCGGGCCGGTCTCGACGCTCGTCGCGCGCGATAAGCTGCGAGGATGACGTACCGCGATGATCGCGATGCCGACCGCGCGCGCATCACCGCGCTCGAAGCCGAGCTCGCAACCGCGAACAAGAAGGTCGCGGAGCTCGAAGGCCGTCGCGATCAGGCGCTCGTCCTCGCCTCCGGTGGTGCCCTCACGCGTGCCGACACCGCGCCGAGCGCGGCGAAGACGTGGTTCGGCGCGCCGCTCCGGCTCGCGCTGTCGAAGCGGTTCGAGGCCGGCTTTCCGACCGAGCGGTTCGAGGACCTGATCGAACGGATCCGCTCGGTGACGCGCGATCCGGGACGCAGCGAGCTACTGCGATCCTCGCTGACCTGGTGGGCGTCTGCCGGGCACCAGAGCACGGGGCCGTTCACCGTCGTCACCGTGACCGTCAAGGAGGGGCTGACGACGTTGACCGTGACCGATCGGCTCGGACCGCTCGCCGGCGCGCTCTACGGCGGCATCGGTGGCGGGGTCGGCGGCGGCGGGATCGTCGCGCCGATCGCGGCTTCGATCGCGCTGCCGATCCTCGCGCCGGTGTTCCTGCTGGGCTGGCTCGGTGGGATCTACGCCGGCACCCGCCTGCTGTTCAAGCGCACGGCTCGCCGGCGCGCGGAGGCCCTGCAGCAGCTGTTCGACGCGCTCGTCGAGGAGATCGGGCGGCTCGCGAAACCTTAGCGCGATGAATCACGACGAGGGCGGCGGTCGCTGCGTGCGACGAGCACGCTGGGCAGCGTGCCTTCCGCCTCGAGGCGCCGGATCTCGTCGCCGATCGGGCGCAGCACCGCGAGGCGCGGGGGATCGTCGCGATAGCGATCGACGAGCTCGCCGTAGAGCTCGCGCACCGCGTCGCTATCGGGCGGCGCGGCCATCACGGCGCGAACCACGAGGATCCGCCACTCGAGCCCGAGATCGCCGCCCACTTCGAGCGCGAGCGCGTCTCCGATGGCGCGTGCCCCCACGAGCGAGGCGCCATCTGCCTTGCAGCGCTCGACGAGCACCGCCAGTCTCGACGTCGCGTCCCGGCTCACCACGCGGCCAGCGTAGCACGGGCGGATCCCCGGACTCTCGGTCCAGATCGCGGACGATCCCCCGGTCGAGGATCGCGTTCGTCTGCTCCGCACCACCAAGCCGTCCGGCATACGCGGCTCGCACAGGTACCCGAGCCGTGCGCACTACCTTAGGCAGTCGTTACCTCCGCACGCGGCGAACAGTGGCGAGCAGCGCGACCGCACTCGAGCGCATCGCGATCACGGTAGAGCGGAACCGTTGGCTGGCGGGCACTGGATGGCGCTTCAGCGCGAGCTCGTCGACTGTCTCGCATCGCAGGATCTGAGCTACGCTGAGGTTGCGATGGACCCTGCGCGCAAGGCCCCGACCCTGGCCGATCTCGACGCCCTGCCATCCGGCATCAAGGGTGAGATCATCGAGGGTGTCCTGTACACGATGACGCGCCCCCGTGGACGCCATCAGCGAACCGGGCTCGTGATAGGTCGTGATCTTCTCGGGCCCTTCGATCAAGGCCGAGGTGGTCCGGGAGGATGGTGGATCGTTCCCGAGCCCGGAATCGAGCTCCCGAACACCCCCGAGATCGCACCGGATGTCGCGGGATGGCGTCGCGATCGACTTCCCGTGCTTCCGGACGACGCGCCGATTGTCGTTGTCCCCGACTGGGTCTGCGAGATCCTGTCGCCGAGCACGCGACGTCATGATCTGCTCGTCAAGAAGCCGTACTACGCGAAGGTCGGCGTCGCACACCACTGGGTGATCGACCTGCCGGCGAGAACGCTCGCAGCGTACCGGCTAGAGTCCGGGCGGTGGGTCGAGCTCGGCGTGTATGGTGACGAACGCGACGCGCGCGTCGAGCCGTTCGCCGAGGTCGCGCTCGACATTGCGAGCTGGTGGATTTGATGACCCGATTCCACACCTAGCTCGCCAGTCGCGGCCCGATCAGATGCACGAGGTACACTCGTGACCGTAGCCCGTCGACGGACCCGTGAGGATCGGATGCGCACGGTCGCGTAGCACGAGACTCGGTAGCGCTCGTGCAGTCGTGTTACGACCGCTGCGTGTCACGTGCAGTTCTGGTTCTGCTGGCGCTTGCGCCGAACGCATACGGCGATGGCTGGCACGCCGGGCTGAACCTGCGCGTCGATCCGGGCACGCATCCGATCCGTGCCGGCATCGGCCTCGAGCGCGGCTCGACCGACGTGACGCTCGTCCTCGATCCGATGTTCTTCACGGACGGCCAGCACGACGTCGATCTCTACGCCCACTGGAAGCTGTCCTCCGCGGGCTGGAGCTTGCTCTACGGCTGGCGGACCACCGCGATCGGCCTGCAGGGTGGCCACCAGCTCCAGGAGAAGCTGCTCGTCGGCGTCGGTGCGCCGCTGCCGTTCTTCGGTCAGCTGCCGCTGCGCGCGCGCTGGTCGTTCGAGCTCGCCGCGCTGGTCGTCAAGCACGGCGCCGATCTGCCGCGCGAGTGGATCTCGTTCGAGTCCGGCCGCGACTTCATCGATCTGTTCAACTTCGGCATGTTCGTGACGTTCGAGTATGAGAGCTACTAGCCTCGCCATCGCGGTCCTGCTCGGCGGGTGCGCGCGCCCCGACGCGCTCGTGATCTGCCACAACGCGAACTGCGTCGAGCCCGCGGATCCAGCGCAGGACGACACGCTCGACGCGCTCCGCGAATCGCTCGCGCTCGAGCAGGCGGGCCGGCCGGTGATCGACGGCGTCGAGATCGACACGTTCTGGCGCGGCGAGGATGGCGTCTGCCTCTACGCCCACGATCTCGATCGCGATCAGACCCCCGCGATCGAGCCGGCGAACGAGCTCGCGGCCTACTTCGCGCGATCTGGCCCGATCACGTTCGGTGACAACCCGTTCCACGTGTTCCTCGAGCTCAAGAGCCACGTCAGCGCCGACAAGAGCGACCTGCACACGCCGGCGGAGCGCGACCTCCACGCGGCGTGCGCGTGGCAGCTCTACACCGTCATCGCCGACGCCGCGGTCGCCAACGATCGCGACGTGGTGGTCTTCTTCTCGGCGTTCGCGCCGGATCTCCTGCGTTCGGTGATCGCCCAGACGCCGAGCGTGACCCCGATCCCGGTACGACTCGGCGCGATCCAGGGGGTCCCGGCACCGCTCGACAACCAGACGCGCCCGCTCGACGAGTACGCCGGCATCCCGCTCGACCTCGTCGAGTTCCACGCCCAGTGGATCCTCGATGCACAGTACGAGGGCGTCGTGTCCGCGGGCCTCGACCTCGCGGTCTTCATGTTCTCGGCGACCGCCGAGACGTTCGCCGTGATCGAGCAGTACGAGCCGAGCATGATCGTGACGAGCGAGGCTCGGCTGATCCGGCGCTGGCTCGAGCGCTAGCTGGAAGCGGTGATAAGGTCCGCGGATGTCCGCGCGCAGTCCTCGTCGCCGCTTCGCCAGCCCCTTCGTCATCACGCTCGCCGCCGCGATCCCGGCGTGCGCGACTCCGAATTCGCCGGCGACCCAGCCGGTCGCTACCCAGCTGCACGCGGATCCGCCGCCACCGCCCGAGGCAATCGCCGAGCCGACCGCAGGGGAGCCCGCCACACCGGCGCCGAACCCCAGCCGCGTGGAGCCGTTGCACAAGAACCCACCGCCGCCGCGTCCCGCGCCCACCATGGCGAAGTGGCCCGAGCCCTCGAAGTACGAGCAGAAGTGGTACGTGTCGAAGGCGGCCAGCACCTGCAACGCCCACCAGGACGTCCGCTGCCCGGAACCCGAGGCCGGCAAGCCCCGGATGACGTGCAATCCACCGGCGCCGATCGCCTACGCCTGTCCGGACAGCGTCGCCGCGCCGTTCAAGATCGTGCTGCGAGTCGGTGCCGTCGATTGCTTCGTCGACGCGCCGCCGTTCAGCTGTCCGACCCCCGAGCCCGGCAAGCCGGCGAAGACCTGTAATCCGCCGCCGCCGCAGCGAGTCGCGTGCCCGATCCGGTGACCTCGAGCTCCGCCCGGGTGCGAGACGAGTGGCGCGCCCGGATCGCCGCCGAGTACACGTCGGCCGCGATCACCCAGCACCTCGTGCTCTGGCTGATCCAGGCCGGCGCACCGCCGGATCTGATCGACGCGGGCCTGGTGATCGTCGCGGACGAGCTCGTCCACTCGCGGCTGAGCCACGAGGTCTATACGGCCGCCGGTGGCACCGAGCCGCCGGCGATCGATCGCGATCAGCTGGCGCTGCAACGCACGGCCGATCCGCTCGAGCACGACATCCTGCGCGTCGCGGTGCGCGTGTTCTGCCTCGGCGAGACCGTCGCGGTCCCGCTGTTCAAGCACCTGCGCGAGCGCTGCAGCGAGGACCTCGCCCGCACCGCGCTCGATCGCATCCTGCGCGACGAGGTTCGCCACCGCGACTTCGGGTGGGATCTGCTCGACTGGCTGCTCGATTCCGACGCCACCGTCACCGCGCGCGTCGGCGCGGCCCTGCCGGCGATGTTCGCCGAGCTGCAACACTCGTACGGCACCGCGAACGACGTGGTCGCCGCCGACGACGGCACGATGACCGACGGCGATCGCGCGTGGGGCCTCGCGCCACCTCGCGACTACGCCGAGATCCTCGCCCGCACCGTCGAGCGCGACTATCGCCCGCGGTTCGCGGCGCGCGGGATCACGATCTGATCGCCGCCTGGACCGTACCTGTCATCCACGTGTGACAATCGTCCCTATTGGCTGGACCCTCGGACCAGTCTAATGATCCCGCCCATGCGTAGCCTCGCTGCCCTCGCCGTCCCGTTCGCGCTGCTTGCCTGTGCCGAGGAGACCGCCCCCGACCCCAACGCACCGCGCACGTTCGAGTTCGGTCCGTACGAGATCGCACCGAATGGAGAGGTCACCGACGACTGCGTTCAGATCACGCTCCACAACGACGACTACCTGTTCATCAACTCGGTCGAGCTCACGACCGGCCCGGGCTTCCACCACTCGAACTGGTTCTTCGTGCCCGAGCACACGTTCGCCGGCGAGGACGGCACGTACAACTGCGACTCGCGTGACTTCAACGAACCGGTCGCGGCGATTTTCGGCGGCGTGCTGTTCGCCCAGTCGACTCAGGCTCCGCACGAGCTCCAGCAGTTCCCCGAAGGGGTCGTCATCAAGATCCCGCCGCACTCGAAGATCGTCACGCAGATCCACCTGTTGAACCCGACCGACGCACCGCTCGTGGTCACCCCGAACATCAAGATCTTCCCGATCGCCGAGTCGCGCGTCACCACCACGCTCGCCGGCATCTCGTTCCAGAACCAGGCGCTCGGCTTGCCGCCGAACAAGGCCTCGAGGTTCACCATCGAGTGCGACCTCGCGCCGACGCACAACACCGTGTTCCAGCGCGATCCCGACTTCAAGATCTACTACGCGCTCGCGCACTATCACGAGCTCGGCACCGGGATCTCCGTCGAGGCCGTCAAGCCCGACGGCACCGCGGCGAACGTCTATACCACCACCACCGCGGTCGGCGACTCGCTCGGCGGCATGATCGCGCCGTCGTTCGACATGACCGGCTACACGAAGCTCCGGTTCTCGTGCAACTTCTTCAACCCGCGGCAAGAGGTCGTGAAGTGGGGTGTCGGCGATCAGGAGATGTGCGTGTTCCTGGCGTTCTCCGACTCGACCTACAACTGGGGCGGCGGGGTCAACGAGCGCGACGAGCCGGCCAACCCGGTCGAGGTCGGCAACGCGACGCACTTCACGAACCCGTGCACCGTGTTCGCGAACGACGCCTCGCGCTGATCGCGATCGATCCTCCCTCCGTGGCCGCACGTTCAGCCGCGATCAATGAAATGATGCGCGCCGCATGAAGATCCTTCTCACCGGTGCCGGTGGACAGATCGGTCACGACCTCATCGGCGCACTCTCCGAATCCGGTCACGAGGTCATCTCGACCGATCTCGCACCGCGGCCGCCGAGTCACGCACACGCCAGCGGTTCGTCATGGCAGCGGCTCGATGTCACCGACGCCGCGGCGACCGAAGCGATGTTCACCAAGCTCCGCCCCGACATGGTGTTTCACCTCGCGGCGATCCTGTCGGCTCGCGGCGAGAAGGACCCGAGGCTCGCGTACGACGTGAACCAGACCGGCACGTGGAATGTCCTCGAGGCGTGCCGCGTGGCCGAGGTGTCGCGGCTCGTGTTCACGTCGAGCATCGCGGTGTTCGGTCCGCCCCCGAGCGGCCCGCTCCCCGACCCCACGCCCGACGACGTCGCGCTTCACCCGACCACGATGTACGGCGTCACGAAGGTCGCAGGCGAGCTGCTGTGCGCGTACTACACGAAGAAGTTCAACGTCGACTGTCGCGGCGTGCGGTTCCCCGGCCTCATCAGCGCGGCGATGCCGGGTGGCGGCTCCTCGGACTACGCGCTGTTCATGTACGTCGACGCGGTTCGCAAGGGTGGCTACGACGCGTTCGCCCGCGCCGACACGCGCATCCCGCTGATGTACATGCCCGACGGCGTGCGCGCGTTGCTCGAGGTCGCGATGGCCGATCGCGCGAAGCTGTCGCGCTCGATCTACAACATCGCCGCGTTCTCGCCGCGTGCCGACGAGATCGCGAAGTCGGTCCAGCGCGCGATTCCCGACGCGTGGTTCACGTACTCGCCCGATCCGCGGCGTCAGGCGATCCTCGACTCGTGGCCGAAGTCGCTCGACGACTCCGCGGCACGCGCGGACTGGGGCTGGCAGCCAAGGTACAGCCTCGACGGGATGACCGACGATCTGGTCCCCCGGATCCGCCGCATGCTCGAGCTCGGCGCGATCCTCTCGACGCACTAACAGGGAAGGTCAGCATGTACACGCAAGCGAAGTCCGTGTTCGCCACGCAGCTCGCCGAGATCGAAGCCGCAGGGCTGTGGAAGCACGAGCGCACGATCGCATCGCCCCAGGGTGCGCACATCACCACGAACGGCAAGCAGGTGATCAACTTCTGCGCGAACAACTACCTCGGGCTGTCGAGCCATCCGCGCGTGGTGGCGGCTGCCAAGCGTGCCCTCGACGAGCGAGGCTACGGCCTGTCGAGCGTGCGGTTCATCTGCGGCACGCAGGACGGCCACAAGCAGCTCGAGGCCGCGGTCTCGAAGTTCCTCGGCACCGAGGACACGATCCTGTACTCGTCCTGCTTCGACGCGAACGGTGGGCTGTTCGAGACGCTGCTCGGCGAGCCCGATGCGATCATCTCCGACGCACTCAACCACGCGTCGATCATCGACGGCATCCGGCTGTGCAAGGCCGAGCGCCTGCGCTACGAGCACGACGACCTCGACGACCTCGAGGCGAAGCTGAAAGCGACGCAGGGCAAGCGGCTGCGCATGGTCGCGACCGACGGCGTGTTCTCGATGGACGGCGACATCGCGCGGATCGACGCGATCTGCGATCTCGCCGAGCAGTACGGCGCGCTGGTGATGGTCGATGACAGCCACGCGACGGGCTTCGTCGGCAAGACCGGACGCGGCTCGGCCGAGCTACGCGGCTGCATGGATCGCGTCGACGTCTATACCTCGACGCTCGGCAAGGCCCTCGGCGGTGCGTCGGGTGGCTTCACGTCGGGCCGACGCGAGATCATCGACCTGTTGCGCAATCGATCGCGGCCGTACCTGTTCTCGAACACGCTCGCGCCGCCGATCGTGGCCGGCTCGATCGAGGCGCTCGCGATCGTCAGCGGCTCGACCGAGCTGCGGGATCGGCTCGAGGTGAACACGAAGCGGTTTCGCGACGGCGTGACCCGCGCGGGCCTCGCGATCCGGCCGGGCACCCATCCGATCACTCCCGTCATGCTCGGGGATGCCAGGCTCGCGGGCGAGATGGCGCAGAGGCTGCTCGCGCACGGCATCTATGTCATCGGCTTCTCGTTCCCGGTCGTCCCGAAGGGGCAGGCACGGATCCGCGTCCAGCTCTCGGCGGCCCACTCCGACGACGACATCGATCGCGCGATCACCGCGTTCGCCGCCGTCGGCAAGGAGCTCGGGGTCGTGACGTGAAGCCCGAGGACATCACCGCCAAGATCCGGCTCAGCCTTCCCGATGCGGTCGTCGAGCTGAAGGACCTGACCGGGACGCAGGACCACTGGGAGGCGGTCGTGATCTCGTCCGGGTTCACGGGCAAGTCGCTGATTCAGCGTCACCGGCTCGTGATGGCGGCGCTGGCCGACGAGATGAAGGGCCCCATCCACGCGTTGACGCTGGACGTCAAGACACCCGAGGAAGCCGGCCGGTAACGTTCGTTTGGGGTCGAGTACTTGGACCGCGATTCAGGATGCGGCCGATCACGAACCATGGGATCTTCGTAGTCCCGAAAGGCCATGGGAGCTGACCTCGCGGCAGAAGAGCAGTTCGGACCGTATCTCGTGTACGAGCGGCTCGGTGTCGGAGGCATGGCCACCGTACATCGCGCACTCGAACGCGGGATCGAAGGGTTCGAGCGCATCGTCGCGCTCAAGCGGCTGCTTCCACACCTCGCCGAGGACGCGAGCTTCATCAAGTCATTCGTTCGCGAAGCGAAGCTCGCTTCGCTGCTGAACCACAACAACATCGTTCAGATCTTCGAGCTCGGCCGCGTGGGCACCGAGTACTTCATCTCGATGGAGTACATCGACGGACGCGACATCCGCCGGATCCTCCGTCACGCCCGCAAGGTCACCGGACCGCCGCCGATCCACGTCACGGTCGGGATCTTGCTGCAGCTGTGCGACGCGCTCGACTACGCGCACTCGAAGGTCGATGACGAGGGACATCCCCTCGGGCTCGTCCATCGCGACGTCTCGCCGTCGAACCTGCTCATCACCTCCGCGGGTCACCTCAAGGTGATCGATTTCGGCATCGCGAAGGCGCAGTCGTCGCAGCTCCGCACGCAGACCGGACGCGTGAAGGGCAAGCTCGCGTACATGGCACCCGAGGCCATCACCGGCAAGGAGCTCGACTCGCGCAGCGATCTGTTCGCCGCCGGTGTCATCGCGCACGAGCTGCTCACCGCGCGCCCGCTGTTCGCGAGCAAGAACGAGTACCAGACGCTGCTCAAGGTCCAGCGCGGCGACATCATGCCGCCGTCGACGTTCAACCAGGCATGCCCGCCCGAGCTCGACGCGATCGTGCTCCAGGCGCTCGCGCGCGATCCCGACGAGCGGTTCGCGGACGCCTCCGAGGTTCGCGATGAGCTGCTCGCCCTGCGCAAGCGGCACAACCTGCAGACCGGCCATCGCGATCTCGCGCAGTGGCTCGACTGGGCATTCTCGCTCGAGCCTCCGAGCAGTGGCTTCGCCGCCCAGAACACGTTCGATCAGACGGAGAGCGTCGTCGAGAACGCGGCCGGATTCGAGGTGGCTGTTGCCGCGCATTCATCGCGCCCGCAGACCAAGCCGCCCCGGGAGGAAGACGAGGCGGTCGAGATCGCGTGGGGTGGCGGCGAGCCGGAGGCCGCCGAGCCGCTGTTGCACGACGACGTGCCCGATGTCTCCGACAAGCACCTCGCCGCGCCGCGGCTCGACACCGGCGCCGATCTCGACGACGACATCCCGGCTTCACAGCCGAGCCACGGCGTGCAGCGTCCGGTTCGCGATACCCAGCCGAGCCCGGTCGTCGCTCCGCCCGACGAGCCGGTCCGGCCGAGCGAACGTCCCGCATCGCGGTCGACACCGCCGCCGATTCCGGACAGGCGACCCAGCGGTAGCCATCCCGCGCTGCGCTCGCCACCGTCGACGCCGCCGGCGAATCGCCGCACGACCGCGCAGGGCAGCGGGGCGGCCGATCCGGACCCCGATCGCTCGAGTGGGCCCGAGCTTGCTGCCCCGAGGCACGCCCGCTCGCTCAGCGAGCTGGCCCTGGCACACGAGGAGCCGCGCGACACCCAGCCGTCGTTGCCGCCGGTCGTCCGCTTCCGGGAGCCGACGATTCCGCCGGTCGCGCGCATCGGGACCACGAGACCCGGGATGGCTCCCGTCCGCCCGGCGCTCGGGACGCTCGCGGAGGTCGACGTCGATCTCGAGGCCGAGACACCGCCGCCGCGCACGAAACGGCCGTCGAACATCACGATCGGCTCGGCGATCGTCGCGCGCCAGTCGGTGCGTGGTCGCACCTGGGTGCTCGTGGTCGGCATCGTCGCGTGTGGTGCCGCGGCGACCGCGATCACGCTGTACGCGACACGCGGGCAAGACACCGTGAGCGCGGTGAGCGAGGTGGTAACGCCCGTACCGAGCAAGTCGCACGGCACCGTGAAGTTCGTGATCGAGCCCACGGACGTCGAGATCACGATCGAGGGCCAGACGCATGTCGGATCGCCGTGGTCGGCCCAGCTCGAGCCCGGCATCCACCAGATCCAGATCCATCGCGACGGCTACAAGGCGCGCCTGACGTCGATCGAGCTGCTGGCCAACGAGACCACGACGATGATCATCTCGCTCGAGCGCCTCGGCGCTCAGGCGGTCCCCGAAGCGAACTTGATCCTGTCCTCGACGCCGCTCGGCCTCGAGGTCGTGCTCGATGGACAGCTGCTCGCGCAACGCACGCCGATCAAGATGCCGATCTCGACCGGCCCGCACACCATCGTGCTTCGCCAGAACGGCGTCGATGTCTGGCGCCACCAGCTCATCGCGCAGGACAACGTCGACCACGAGTTCAATCCCTCGATGGACAAGCACCGCAAGCCACGCGCGCCCGCCGGTGACGAGGCCCCACCGCCGCGCAAAGCTCCTCCTCCTCCGCCGCCGCCGGCCACGAAGCCAGACCCCGCAGGCGAGCCGCCCGCGAACCCGACCGATCAGCAGGCGCCGACGCCGATCGTCGTCGCGCCCCCCACTCCACCGGTGTCCACGCCACCCCCACCGACGCCGACGCCACCGGCGCCCGTTCCCACGCCCGCCGTGGTGACTCCCGTACCGACGCCCAGACCGGTTCCGATCACGATCCCTTCGAAGGGCCCGATCACGGTTGCGCCGACGGTGGTGACGCGCATCGCCGGCGAGACGCCGACGCTCGGCAAGTCCAGGCGCGTCGAGGTCCCGCCCGTGATCGCCGCGAAGGTCTGCATCGATCCCGGCGGTGCGGTCACCTCCGTCGACATGATCACCAAGCTCGAGCGCCACACGGTCCTGGACCTCACGCACACGATCCGCGCCTGGCGCTACGCGCCGTTCAAGCAGGCAGGCGTCGCCGTCGCCGCGTGCTTCGTCGTCAGCTTCCGCGTGAAGTGACTACGACTTCGCGGCGGGCTTGGCCTTGTCGGCCACGACGACGCCGAAGAACATGTCCATCCCGCACGCGAACTTGACCTCGCCATCGGCGGGGACGGTGACCGCGATCTCGACCGGCTTGTTCATCGGCAAGAGGTGGAGCTTGCCGTCGGGGGCCTTGAGCTCCTCGAGGCAGGCGCCCTCGACCGTGCGGGTGAACACGAGGTTCAGCTTCTCGCCGGGCTTCCCGGGGATGCGGTCGGGCACGTAGCCCTCCTTGCCGGCCTCGATCGAGATCTTGCGGACGCCATCGGCGCCGACGGTACCCGTCGAGGTCGTCGCGGGCGCCGGTCGGGGCCTGTCCGCCGGCTCCTTCTTGCAGGCGACGAGAGCGAGGACAAGGCTGACGAGCAACGAGGCGCGCATGGCCCTGCACGATAGCGCGTGAGCTACGAGGACGCGAGGCGCGCGGAGACACCTCCGACAGGGCTCGTCTTCTCGTGATCGGCGAACGGATCGGCCCAGTTCTCGAACTGCAGGATGCCGAGCTCGGCAAACCGGACGCGCTGGCGGTCCGACAGCAGATCCATCTTCTTGATCGCGGGGACGATCTTCGCGAACAGCATCTGGCGGAACAGGACCTGTCCCTGGTTGTGCAGCGCGATCTCCATGCATTGCTTCGCGGGCAATCCCTTCTTCTCCCAGACCTCCTGGAACAGGAACCGGTCGCGCATCAGGCGCGCGGCCTCGTAGACGAAGTCCTCACGCTCGCGGCGCACGCTCTCGGGTTGCTCGCGGTAGTAGTCGCGGAGCGACAGGATCCCGAACGCGACGTGACGGGCTTCATCGCCCATGACGTAGGAGGTGAGCTCCTTGAGCAGCGGCTCCTGGGTGTTGTTCCGGATCATCCCGAACGCGGCGAGCGCGAGGCCCTCGACCATGATCTGCATGCCGAGGAACTTCATGTCCCAGCGGCTGTCCTTGAGGATCATGTCGAGCAGCGTCTTGAGGTGGGTGTTGCACGGGTACGAGAACCCGATCTTGGTGTGCACGTAGCGGTTGTAGACATCGACGTGGCGCGCTTCATCGACGACCTGAGTCGCGGCGTAGAGCTTGCTGTCGAGGTCGTGCACCGACGGCACGAGCTGCGCGGTCGCGAGCAAGGCACCCTGCTCGCCGTGCAAGAACTGCGAGAGCGTCCACGAGAACGTCTCGATGTTGAGCTGCTTGCGCTCCTGCGCGGACAGCTTGTTGTAGATGTCCGAGCCGAACAGCGGCATCAGCGCTTCGGGGCCCATCGGCCTCTCGAGATCGACGTCGGTGTTCCACGGCAAGACGTCGTCGGAGATCCACTGAGCACGCACCGCCTTGTCGTAGAGGTCGCGCAACTTCTGGCGCGTCTCCTGATACCCCCACGTGTACGTGACGTCGAGGATGGCCTCGAGGGTCTCGATCGAAGGCCCAGCGAGCGTGGTCGCTTCAGCCCCAGTAGCGGTTTCCATGGAGTGGCTCCTCCTGTCAGTCAACGAAACTGAAACTTGTTTCAGTTTGGACTGGCGCACGCGCCGTCGTCAAGCGACATTTGTTTCATGGCGTCTCGTGTGAAAGCCAAGGTCGCTGCTCCACGCGACCCGAAGGTCCTCCTCCGGGCGACCCGCGAGCCCGACTTTCGCCAGGAGCGCTCGCGCCGCAGCTACCTCGCACTCATCGAGGCTGCGACCGAGCTGTTCTCCACCCATGGCTACGATGCCGTCGGGACTCCCGAGATCTCGCAGCGCGCCGGTGTCTCGGTCGGCACGTTCTATCGGTACTTCGACGACAAGCACGAGGTCTACCTCGAGATCGTACGTCGCACGATGGTGGCCGCCTACAGCGCGACGATCGAGGGCCTCGGCCCCGAGCGCTTCGTCGGACGTGCCCGCCACGAGACGATCAGCGAGACGGTCACCGTGCTGTTCGAGCACGTGCTGTCGCGGCCCCAGCTGTCGCGCAGCTTCACGGAGATGTCGCTCCGCGATCCCGAGGTCGCCGAGCTGCGCCGCGCCTTCGAGACTGTGTCGGTGCAGCGGCTCACGATGCTGATCTCGGCGATCGTGCCGCGCGACGTCGTGCCGGATCCCGAGGCCACCGCGTACGTGCTGTACGGCAGCGCGATGCAGTGCGCCTACGGCGTGGCCGGTCACGTGGGCCCACCGCCGGTCGATGTCGATCGCGCGAAGCAGGCGCTGACGGCGTTCATCGAGCGAGCGCTGTTCCCCCGGTAGCCCGGGGAGGTGATGGGTAGGCCCCGTACGACCCTGCGAATAGTACGAGCTCGTCGCAGCGCATTCAGAAAGAACGCCACGGTCGCCACCAGCCGGCAGCAGGAACGCCAGAAGAATGTTTCGGGGGTTCCACCAGGTCTGTTGATCAACTTCACCGGCTCCAGGTGTGCGGCACGTGACTCACTTCTCGACTACCTCGAGCAGCTCTCGTGATCGTTCAAACAAGATCTCTGCTGGCGTTCCTGATGGCGTCTGGTGGCGACCCTGGCGTTCCTGGGAATGCGTGGAGATCGCTGAAAGCGCGAAGCTGATCGAGCAGGTGAGCGCAGCGGCACTACGGGCGCGCCTTGGCCCAGTCCCGGAAGTGCCCACACTCCTTGAGCACCTCCTTGTAGTACTTCGTGTTCGCGAACGACTTCACGATCGGGAACCACGTCGCCGGGATCGGCAACCCGCCCGGATCGCTCGCGTCGTCCTGCTTCGAGATCAAGTTGCCGAGCTCGCTCTTCGCGGCGAGGAACGCGGCCTTCGCCTTGAGCTCGCGGTTCTTGGTGAGGTCGTAGGCCCGCTTGTACCAGCGCAGCGCGGCGCTGGCATCGCGGGTCGCGTGGTGCGAGCCCTCGAGCACGACGCGCGCGTTGCCGTGCCACGTGATGTTGTAGAGCGCGTTACCGAGCGCGAGTGAGGCCTCGGCACCGGCCTCGCCGCCGCCCTTCGCCTTGAGCTCGAGCTCGGCCAGGCGCGTCGCGAAGCTCGAGTGCGTCCACTTCGCGTTCTCGAACCTGGCGTGGTCGCAATCGTGGCAGTCGACGATGCGGATCGCGAACGGATCGGTCTTGAGCACCTCCGAGGTGGCCTTCGTGGTCTGGAACGTCTTGGCGGCCGCGGCGAAGTCGCCGTCGACGACGTAGCGCAGCGCGAGCTCTTGCTCGAGGTCGGGTCGCGTGAGCGAGTCCTTCAGCACGAACCGGTCGAAGTCGGTCGCGGTGCGGCCGGTGCGCGCGATCATCTCCTTGATGAACGTGACCTCGGACCACCTCGGCTTGCCGACGACCTTGCCGGTCTTCGGGTCCACGAGATCGACGCTGCCCGGCTTCAGGAACTCGGCATCGACGAGCTGGCCGGCCTTCGCGTAGGACTTCGCGAGCTTGCCGCGCACCTCCGTGCGAACCGAGGACA
>Ga0299915_10000373_pt1 | contig 34650 bp, 33 predicted proteins | sample RVTome_13_FD_200263 | JGI IMG/M metagenome (GOLD analysis project Ga0299915, IMG submission 200263) | Soil microbial communities from uranium-contaminated site in the Upper Colorado River Basin, Wyoming, United States - RVT92D227 (version 2) ...
GCATGTGATGATGAACTGCAATTGAATTCCTATCCCGGGATATATGCCCAGATCTTCACCAATTTGTTGTTAAACAGCTTGCAGCACGGATTTTACAAAAAGGATACCGGCATTATTGGTATTAAAGCTGACCTAAGTAAAGAATCCCTCAAAATACAGTACACTGATGACGGTGCAGGAATCAGCAAAAAAGACCTGCCGCATATCTTTGAGCCCTTCTATACCTCTGATCAACACCGGGGCACCGGACTGGGACTGAACATTATCTACAACCTGATAAAACAAAAACTGCACGGAACCATAGCCTGCGAAAGCGAGCCGGGGAAGGGGGTATTGTTTAAGATTGAGGTGCCGGTTTAATTAAGAACAGAATTAGGATTTATAATTATTAAATAAAAATTAGGCACTATTCAACCATTTTTAACCTACATTAAACTTCAAATTTGAAATTAGACAATAATTTCATAAATTTCTATTATGAAGTGTACTTAATTTGTTCACAAAAACAGCAACAAACAGAATCCCGGATTTACTAAAGTCAGCCTGACAACAGGTATTTCTTCCATGTGCCATCCTGACAAAACAGGGGAAAATCGAACGCTATGCTCGAATTTTATGCTGCTACCACCGGCATGCTGAATTCAAAAAAGGCCATCACAGAATGCCTTAAAAAAGCCCTTGCTGGTCAACCCAACCTTGATTGCGACCTGATCATCATACATGCCAATATGGGGCATAATTTTATCGATCTGATCAGCGAAGCTAAGAGGTTGTCTGATGGCGCTACCATTGTTGGATGTTCCACCACCGGAGTAATCGGTATGGATGGCCCCGATGAATCACCCAGGGCCTTGGGCATTATGGCAATTAAGGGACCCCGGAATGAATTTGCTGTAGCCGGTATTGATACCATGGTGAATAAGGATCCTTATACCGCCTGTGCTCATTTGGCTGAAGACCTGAAAAATAAGAATCCGGATATCAACCTCATCAATTTTATGCCTTCGTGGCAGGATGTTTTTCCAACGGATCGCACCATTGAGGGTTTCGAATCCGTTTTTGGTAAAGACATACCTGTTTTTGGTGGATGCGCAGCAGATGCAATGCTACCAAAAACCAGTTTTCAGTTTCTGGAAGATCAGGTTCTTGAACGTGGGGCTGTGGCCATAGGATTTGCAGATCCAACGCTGGAATACCATTTGGGTGTGTCACATGGCCATATGGCTTTTGGTTCGCCAATTGAAGTAACACGTTGTGAAGGAAACCGAATTTATGAACTTAACGGGCAGCCAGCCTGGAAGTTCATTTGTGAAAAGCTGGACTTGCCAGAATCAACTTCGTTTCTAGAAACAGGTGAATTGCATGCGTTAGCCTTGGAACTGCCCGAGAAGATACATGAAGAATTTGGCAATAGCCACCTGGTTTATGCAAGTATGATAATAAATAAGGATGGAAGTTTAATTTACCCATTACAAATTAAAGTAGGAACAAAGCTATTCTGGTCAAGGCGGGATGACAAGAAGATTTTTATGGGTGCGGAATACCTTGGCAAAAGACTGCATGAAAAGCTTGCAGGGAAAAAACCAGTGGCTGTTTTCCATGTGGAATGCGGATCAAGAGGAAGTAATTATTTTAACCAGACCGAGAGGGAAAAACTCATCCGTTGTGTACAAGTTCCCCTCACTGTCGATCAGAACATACCCTGGCTGGGATGGTATGCAAATGGAGAATTTGGCCCTGTTGGCGGAAAGAATAGGTACTTTCATTTTAGCGTGGTACTGTGTACTTTAATCCGTATCAATGAATAATAAGGCTCCAAAATATGCAGAACTAATAATCCGATGTGAAAATCTGCAAGACCAGGTTTTAAAATTCCTGAGGATTCAGCAGGACCTGTCCATCGCAAAACGTAATCTGGACAAGGACCTGGCCCGGTTGGTATCCGTTCAGAATTACAATCAGGGGGCCATTCATTCAGACAGTATAGAAGCGTTTGCGGAAATCACGGTAGAATCCGTACTCACGACTTTTGAGCTCGAGTGCAGTATGTTTTTCCTTTATCATGCGGAAGAAAAATCACTTGACCTTCTTTTTCAATTGGGTCTGAATGAAACCGTAAAAGAAAACTTCAAGTTAAGCCTGGATTGGATAATGAACCATGGTGGATTAAATGATCTCAATGTATTTATAGAGGAAATTTAATCTTGGTCAGAATCACTTGGATCTCTTGGATTATACAAGGCAATCATGGCCCCCCTTTTATTATGAAAACAAGAACCTGCAGGGAATGCTCCTGGGTGGCGTAACCGCAGCGAAAAGGAGTTATTTTACAGAAATAAACAAAGATTTAATCCCCTCTTTTACAGTATTTTCCCAACAAATGCGTGCTTTGCTTCAAAATCTTGAAGTCAAACGATTGCTGGATCAGAAAGTACTGGAAAGAACGGCCAAAGTAGAAATGCAAAAGCAGGAGATCCAGGAGAAAAATGAAGAACTAGAAATGCAAAAAGAGGAGCTGCAGTCAACCCTTGAAAACCTTCAGAGAACCCAGGAGCAATTGGTGGAATCAGAAAAAATGGCTGCCATTGGCGGACTTGTAGCAGGGGTTGCCCATGAGATGAACACTCCTGTTGGTATAGGTATAACAGCCGTTAGCAATTTGCTGGAAGATGTACAAAAAATGGCAGGCTTGTATGAAAAAGATGAAATAAGCCGGAAAGATTTCAAGGGATTCCTGGAATCTACCAATGATACAGCGAAACTCATTGAGAAAAACCTGGAACGTGCCGCTTCGCTTATCCAGAGCTTTAAACAGGTGTCAACCGACCAGGTTACGGAGCAACAACGTGTATTTGCCTTTAAGGAATATCTCAACGACATCCTGATTAGCCTAAAACCAAAACTCAGTGAAAAGAACATAAACTTCAAAGTAGACTGTGATGAAGAATTAACAATGAATTCCTATCCCGGGGTATATGCCCAGATCTTCACCAATTTGTTGTTAAACAGCCTGCAGCATGGATTTTACAAAAAGGATACCGGCATCATTGGTATTAAAGCTGACCTAAATAAAGAATCCCTCAAAATACAGTACACTGATGACGGTGCAGGAATCAGCAAAAAAGACCTGCCGCATATCTTTGAGCCCTTCTATACCTCTGATCAACACCGGGGCACCGGACTGGGACTGAACATTATCTACAACCTTGTCAAACAAAAGCTGCATGGAACCATAACCTGCGAAAGTGAACCGGGGAAAGGGGTGTTATTTGCTATTGATGTTCCGGTGCTGTGAAACCCTGATGGGGCAAGGTTACTATAGTGGATTTTTCAATATTCGATCTGAAAATCATCTTTTTGCTTGACTTTTCCTTATAAATATTGTATCTTTTAATTTATTAATGTTTAACCTAACCAGATTATGAATAAAAGAACCGTCCTATTAATGCTCCTCAGCATTATGGTAATCGGCCTGACTCAAAGCTGTAGTTGCAAAAAGAACAATGCAGAGACTAACCTAATTTCTGTATCAAATGATTCAGTTAATGAACTAAAGAAACCAATTTATGAACCAAAGGATACAGTAGCTATCTACTTAACATCTGTCAAACGAAAGGATGGAAATGGTAAATATTCCTATCACCTGGTCATGTTCGATGCCAACGGCGATTGGGGTATCGATACCCTTGTAACCGGAATTAAACATAATATAGGTAAATCCAGGAAAATTCAATGGATCAAAGTTATAAGCAGCGGAATAAAGGAAATAGCTGAAATCAAATACACAGAATCTAAGCCACCAGAAATATTTAAAAACATTGTGCAAAAACAAAAGAATGGCGTATGGAATCTTAATTTACCGGATACTATAAAAATGCCTAAAGATAAACCCTATATAAAAGAAAAATACTGCATTAAGTACATCCCTGAGGGTAGTAATGATACAATTACCATAGATCCTTATTTACGAGTCCCGCCTGACTAGTGCCAAAATGGATCAGCGTATTTTTTCATCCTTTTGCATTGCCTTCATGGTAATGTTAAGTTCGCTGAATGCAGGTAACGTGTCATCAACCGACAGCCTGTTGTATCTGCTGAACAATAATCTGGTTAAGGATGATGCCGACAAATACGAGCTGCTGTGCAAGATTGCCCACAGTACGGATGATGCTGATATCAAATTGAAATACAGTGAACAGGCGATAAAACTTGCCAGGAAACTGAATATATTTCCTGCAAAGGCTATTCTTTTCAAAGGAGAGAGTTACCTTGATTCCGGTAAACTTGACTCAGCAATTGCATGTTTTATAAAAGTTGCCAGCTATTATAAGGCGGAAGGCAACGACAACAACCTGGCATCGGTATATATTTATACATCCGAAGCATATAACCAGCAGGAAAACTATGTTAATGCTAAATATTATCTTAGAAATGCCATTGAGATATACATCAAAGAAAAGGATTCAGTAAGACTGGCTTCTGCTTTGCTAAATTTGGGTTATATGAATTACAGCATGGGTCTGTATGACACTGCCCTGATCTTATTCTCAAAAACCAGTGAAATATACCAAAAGTTGGATAAACCTCGTGAATATGGCTATTGCCTGGGAAATTCGGGATTGGTTTATTCCAGGCAATCGATCCTTAAAAAAGCAGAGGATTGTCTGCTTCGCGCCATTGAAATACTTACCCGGCAGGGCGATGATCGTGCAGTTATGGAGTATATGATTGAGTATGCAGGTGTTCTTCAGCGGAAGGGAGAAATTCAAAAGGCTATAACCTATGCATCATTAAGTTTTAACAGTGCGGTAAAGAATAGTATTAAAGAGTTTAAACGTGATGCAGCCTTTCGTCTTGCTCAGTTGTATCAAGTTTCCGGCAGGTTTGACAGTGCCTATCATTATCAGTCGTTGTATATAATTGCCGATAGCAGTATTAAGAGCACTGAGAGCATTCAGAAAATGGCTGATCTGCGCACGGAATTTGAAGTATCAAAAAAGCAGGCCGAGGTTGATGCATTGCAAAAGAAAAAGATAATCCAGCTGATTGTGATCGGTGGTTTAACACTTATTCTGTTGCTTGCCATCGGACTCATCGTCCTGTATTACCATAGCCTTAAACGCTCAAAAAAGCTTACAGCTTCCCTTGATGAACGTCGCATAATATTGGAAAAGCAAGGTAAAGAACTGAAAGAAAAGCAAGAAGAATTGTTGCAGCAAAAAGAAGAACTGCAAACAACCCTTGAAAGTCTTAAGAAAACACAGGATCAATTGGTGGAATCGGAAAAAATGGCTGCTGTAGGAGGACTGGTGGCTGGTATGGCCCATGAGATGAGTACTCCTCTTGGCATCAGTATAACTGCGACCAGTAACCTCCTGGAAGATGTTCAAAAGATGGCCGGACTTTATGAAAAAGGTCAGATTAGTCGTAAAGAATTCAAGGAATTCCTGGAATCTACAAATGATACGGCAAAAATCACGCAGAAAAACCTGGAACGTGCAGACTCACTGATTCAGAGTTTTAAGCAGGTGTCGGTTGACCAGATAACGGAACAGCAACGCGTGTTTGGTTTAAAGGAATATCTCAACGATATATTGGTCAGTCTGCAACCAAAATTCAGGGAAAAGAAAATTGAATTTGACATAACATGCAATGAGGAACTGCAACTGAATTCCTATCCCGGTGTATATGCCCAGATCTTTACCAATTTGTTGTTAAACAGCCTGCAGCATGGATTTTACAAAAGAGATAAAGGTATTATTATTATTAAAGCTGAAATAAACAAAGAATTGCTGAAAATCCTATATACAGATGACGGTGCAGGCATCATCAAGAAGGACCTGCCCCATATCTTTGAGCCCTTCTATACCTCTGATCAACACCGGGGCACCGGACTGGGACTGAACATTATCTACAACCTTGTCAAACAAAAACTGCATGGAACCATAACCTGCGAAAGTGAACCGGGGAAAGGAGTGGTGTTTTCAATAGAGGTTCCATTGACATGAATGACCTTCAGAGGAATTAGCTTAAATCAGCCATAATAGTAAATCCATGAAAACTATTAAGGCTATTTCAACCCAATCATTTTCTTGATTTCATTCAATTTGTTCAATGCCTCAATGGGTGTGAGGTTGTTGATATCCACGCGCCTGATCTCATCCCGGATCTGTTTCAGCACCGGATCATCGAGCTGAAAGAAACTCAGCTGAAGTCCCTCACGCTTGTCAGCAATACCTGAAATAGGTCGTGCCAGCTTATGGTCATCATGAGTATTTTCCAATTCAGCCAGCACTTCATTGGCACGGCTAACAAGGCTTTTGGGCATGCCGGCCATACGCGCCACGTGGATCCCGAAGCTGTGTTCACTGCCTCCCCGCATCAGCTTACGCAGGAATATTACCCGGTCGTCGAGCTCTTTTATGGATATGTTATAGTTCTTTACCCGCTCAAACGAGTTTTCCATGGCATTCAGCTCGTGATAGTGGGTGGCAAACAGGGTTTTGGGCCTGAACTTGGGATGACCGTGGAGAAATTCAACCATGGCCCAGGCAATGGAAATGCCATCGTAGGTGCTGGTACCGCGTCCGATCTCATCCAGCAGGATCAGGCTGCGATCGGACAGGTTATTCAGGATACTGGCCGTTTCCGTCATCTCAACCATAAAGGTTGATTCACCCATCGAAATATTGTCGGAAGCACCTACCCTGGTGAAGATCTTGTCGACATACCCGATATCAGCACCTGCGGCAGGAACAAAACTTCCCATCTGGGCCATCAGCACAATAAGTGCTGTTTGCCTCAGCAGGGCTGACTTACCCGACATGTTGGGACCGGTAAGGATGATGATCTGCTGTTCCTGGTTGTCGAGGAAAACATCGTTGGCGATATAGGGTTCCGATGCCGGGAGTTGTTTTTCAATTACCGGATGCCGGCCCTGCCGGATGGTAATGCTGTTGGCGTCGTGCACTGCAGGTTTAACATATTTATTCTCAATTGCACAACGGGCAAAGGATAACAAACAGTCTAGTCTGGCAGTCAGGGTGGCATTTAACTGAACAGGAGTTGTGTATTCGGCGATGGCCATAACCAGTTCATTGAAAAGCCTGGTTTCGAGCTCCAGTATCTTTTCTTCTGCTCCCAGTATTTTCGACTCATACTCCTTGAGTTCTTCGGTGATATACCTTTCGGCACTTACCAGGGTCTGCTTCCTGATCCACTCGGCAGGGACCTTGTCCTTATGTGTATTCCGGACCTCAATGTAATAGCCAAATACATTATTGAACGAAACCTTCAGCGAGGTTATTCCGGTGCGTTCAATTTCGCGCTGCTGCATCTGAAGGAGGTAGTCCTTTCCCGAATGTAACAATGACCTGAGTTCATCAAGTTCAGCCGATACACCTGCAGTGATGATGTTCCCTCGGTTGATCTGCACAGGGGCCTCAGGCTGCAGTTCCCTTTCAATGCGTTCACAGATAAGCTGGCACGGATTAAGCTGCTCCCCGATCAGCTTCAGCAATGGCTGATCTGCCTGCAGGCACATATCTTTTACGGGTGCAAGAGACCTGAGAGATGATCGCAACTGGACCACCTCACGGGGGGAGATCCTGCCTACCGCAACCCTGGATATCAACCTTTCGAGATCACCAATCCGGGCGATTTGTTCTTCAAAATCTGTCCTTAAGTCGTCATGGTTAATCATGTACTCCACGGCATCAAGCCGCTCATTCACGGGTTTGATATCCTTCAACGGCATGGCCACCCAGCGTTTCATGAGCCTGGCGCCCATTGGAGAAATGGTACGGTCAATGATTTCGATGAATGCCTTGCCGCCTTCAAACAAAGGATGAAACAGCTCGAGGTTGCGGATGGTAAATTTATCCAGCCATACATAATGATCTTCCTGTATCCTGGAAATGGTTGAGATATGCTTTACCTGCCGGTGCTCGGTAAGGTCGAGATACCTGAGGATGGCTCCTGCGGCAATGATCCCAAGTTTCAGGTTGCTGATCCCAAATCCTTTCAGTGAACTGGTTTCAAAATGTTTTAACAGCTTGTCGGTGGCTGTTTCCTCGGTGAATATCCAGTCGTCGAGTTTATATGTACAGAACCGGGTGCCGAATAATTCCTGGAACTGGGTATGCTTACCTCGCTCATACAGGACTTCCTTGGGTGAGAAGTTGTGCAGCAGCTTATCGGCATATTCAAAGCTGCCTTCGGCAGTAAGGAATTCACCGGTTGATATGTCAAGAAATGCAATTCCGGCTGAATTCTTTTCCAGATGCAAACAGGCCAGAAAGTTGTTTTCCTTATGCTCCAGTACATTCTCATTCAGTGCAATGCCAGGCGTAACCAACTCGGTTATGCCGCGCTTAACAATTTTTTTTGCCAGTTTTGGATCTTCCAGCTGTTCGCAGATGGCCACGCGCTGACCGGCCCTTACCAGCTTAGGTAAATAGGTGTCGATGGCATGGTAAGGAAAACCTGCCAGTTCAACAAATGAGGCCGAACCATTGGCCCGCCTGGTAAGGGTAATCCCAAGAATGTCTGCAGCTTTTACCGCATCCTCGCCAAAAGTTTCATAAAAGTCGCCCACCCTGAACAGCAGAATTGCGTCGGGATGTTTTGCCTTGATGCCTGCATACTGCTTCATCAAAGGGGTGTCGATAAAATTCTCCTCTTTCAAACCGGGATTATAGATGTGTATAAAAATAGTGCATTAATGGCAATATGCCAATTTGCCAATTTGCCAATTTGCTAATTTGCCAATGGGATTTTCGTATTTTTGAAAATTCATGGCAGAAAATGGATACACGGACTTTTTTTGAATTGTTTATTAAAGAGCTTGAAATTAATCATGAACTGCGTAATTATTACCGCCTGCTGAACAACGAAAGCAGGTTTTACTGGAGAAAGGCATATCTTGAACAGCGACTGCAATATATTAACAACAATCTGGGAACAGCATCGGGGAAAATCTGGGACGCGGGCTGCGGTTTTGCCACCGTATCAATTTTCCTTGCACTCAACGGCCATAAGGTTTTTGCCAATACCATCGAGTTTTATTACGATTTCATCCGCAGGCGGCTAGATTACTGGAGCCGGTTTGGAAACCTTGACAGTCTTGAAGTGGAATATTCAAATGTGTTTGACCGACCGGCGATGCCGGAGGTTTATGATTCAATTGTCGCCCAGGACACCCTGCACCATCTTGAGCCTATTCATGATGCCATTAAAATTTTCATGGCATCCCTTAAACCGGGTGGCCGCTTGATCGCAGCTGAAGAAAACGGGCGGAACGGGTTTATCATCGGAAGAAACCTCTTTTACAGGGGATTTCAGCGGGTGACTGAATATTACGATGAACGTTTGCAGAAAACTGTTTTGCTGGGCAATGAGAATGCAAGAAGCCTGAACTCCTGGAGGAGCATCCTGAATAAAGGCGGTTTTGACCTTGCTGAGGATACTGTTGAATTTATCCGGATATTCCCTCCTGCCTGTTTTACCGGCAAGAATTACTACCAGGTGATCGAAAAGGAAAAGAAGGCGGGAAAGAAATTGTTAAAACTTCGTGAATTTTTGTTTTTTGGAGTTAATTTCACCGCCCTGAAGAAACCATTATAAGTTAATAAATAAAGATATGTCTCAATCCGATACACCTGTTGAAGTTTTTGCCGGCTCAGCCTGGGAGACCGCCCTGTTAAAAAGCCTCCTGGAAAATGCTGAGATCGAGGTATTCCTGAAAGATGAGATCCGGGGCATCCAGGAACCCTTTGTCGTTACTCCTGGTGGTTCTAATCCTGTAAAAATTATGGTGTCCGGTAAGGATGCTGAAAAGGCATTACTGGTAGTACGTGATTTTGAAGCCAGCATGAGGCAAGATAACTCCTAATTCCTAATTCCTAATTCCTAATTCATAATTCATAATTCATAATTCATAATTCCTAATTTCCTCCTCATGTCCCTAAACTTCGGCTCTGATAAGAAACGTGCGGTTCAGGCAAAATTCGACGCCCAAAAAATAGCTTTTGCCCCGATCATGTTTCAGGCGGCCCTAGCACTCAGAAACCTGGGTGTACTAGAACTGGTGAAGGATTCGGAAGAGGGGCTCACCATGGAGGAAGTGGCTGAAAAACTGAATTTACCTTTATACGGAGTTAAAGTACTGCTTGAGGCCGGACTGAGTATGGAATTGGTTTGGGTGGAAAATGACAGGTTCCGGCTGACCAAGACCGGATGGTTTATCCTGTGTGATGAACTCACCCGTGTGAATATGAATTTCACACAGGATGTTAACTACCAGGGTATGTTTTCATTAACCGAATCTGTAAAGACAGGTCAGCCTACAGGGCTCAGGGTTTTTGGTGACTGGCCAACGGTTTATGAAGGATTATCGCAGCTCCCCCCGCATGTTCAGAAAAGCTGGTTCAGCTTTGATCATTTCTATTCTGATTATGCTTTCCCAGAGATCATGCCGGTAGTTTTCAGAAACAATCCAAAGCACATCCTGGATGTTGGCGGTAATACAGGCAAATTTGCCCTGCAGTGTGCCAGGTATAATCCTGAAGTCAGGGTCACTATCCTTGATCTGCCTGGTCAGCTGGCCAAAGCAGCACAAAACGTCAAAACTGCAGGTTTTAAGAAAAGGATCGACCTCTTTCCCATTAACCTGATCGACCATGCTAAATCCTTTCCCAGAGATCCTGATATTATATGGATGAGCCAGTTCCTGGATTGTTTCTCACAGCAGGATATTACCGGATTATTAAGGCGATCGGCTGAAGCCATGCATGAAAACTCGGCTTTATATATACTTGAAACCTATTGGGATCTGCAGAAATATGAAGCCTCTACCTATAGCCTCCATGCCACTTCCCTGTACTTCACAAATATTGCCAATGGCTGCAGCCAGATGTACCATTCCGACGATATGCGGAAATTGATAGAGAAATCAGGACTGAAGCTTGCCGAGGAAATTTTGAACGTTGGGGTCAGTCATACTTTGTTTGTTTGTAAGAAGAAAAAGTAGCAGGTAACCGGTAACCGGTAACCGGTAAACAGTAAACGGTAAAAGGTATCCACCACAACCATCACAACCATCACAACATATAACATACAACCTACAACCAGTAATTCTAATTAAATATCAAGCACATGAATAATTCAAGTCGCAGAAAATTTTTGAGGAATGCAACCGGAATTGTTGCTGCAGGATTGGTTACTAATTCTGCCCTGGGTAAATCGTTTCAGCTGGACAAACTGGTTGATGAAAAAAAGGAAATGATCTTTCGTACCCTTGGAAGAACGGGAGTGAAGTTACCCATCGTAAGCATGGGAGTTATGAACAGCAGCAATCCCAATCTGGTAAAAGTTGCCTGGCAGCTGGGTATCCGTCATTTCGATACAGCATGGGTTTACCAGGCAGGAAACAATGAAAAAATGGTCGGTTCTGTTCTGAAGGAGCTGAATGTTGAACGGAAGGATGTTATCATCACCACCAAAATAACCCTCGATCGCAACATCAAAAAACCGGAACGGGAAGCAGAAAGAAAAGCTCAGTTTCTGGCACGGTTTGCCCAGAGTCTGCAACGGCTGCAAATGGATTACGCTGATATTCTGATGCTGCATGATGTAAATACGCTGGATGAAGTCCTTGATCCGGCCATTATGGAAGCCATGCAGGAATTAAAGGACAAGGGGAAAATCCGTTTCCCTGCCTTTTCCACACATGTCTACTGGCCGGAATTGATCACTGCAGCAGCTGACAAAGGTTTCTACAACGTAATACTGCTTTCCGTAAACTACTCCATGGCCAATGATGAGGCTTCACTGAAAGCCATGCAATATGCTGCCTCCAAAGGAATCGGCCTGATCGCCATGAAAACACAATGCCAGCAGGACTGGTATAAGCAGAATCTTCCGACTGAGATCCAGCAGTTTTATGAAGGCTCCATCATGCATTCAGCTCTGTTGAAGTGGGCACTCCGGAATGAAGTGATCACAACATCGGTTCCAGGTTTTACCACCTTTGAGCAGCTGCAGGCCGATGTGGATTGCGCTTACGGTCTGGATTATTCACAGGAAGAAATAAAATTCCTCGAAGATCATCATGTAAAACTGGCCATACAATCGGTCTGCCGTTTTTGCGGTAGTTGTAAAAGCACCTGTCCCCATGGCGTTGACATTCCTTCCCTGATGCGTACACATATGTACGCCTCGTCATATGGTAATCTGCACATGACCAGGTCGACTTTCGCCGGCATTGAACCGGGAAAAGGACTTGTTGTTTGTGACACCTGTGAAGCATGTGTGGCCCGGTGCAGGAACTCGGTCCAGATTGCCGGTCGAATGCAGGAGCTGAAAAGTATGCTGGTTTAAACAAGATTACTTAAATGAATACTGTCCAAAGTATTATCATTGCTATTGTTGAAGGAATAACCGAGTTTCTTCCCGTTTCCAGCACAGGCCATATGATCATAGCTCAGAAGTTGCTGGGAGTTGAAAGCAGTGAATTTGTCAATTTGTTTACGGTGAATATTCAGTTCGGGGCCATATTGTCGGTTGTCGTATTGTACCGGAAGAAATTTATTGAACCTGTAAAGCCGGGAAATATTCAGGGCATCCGGCTTCAGCGGTTCATCCATCAGTTTGATTTTTATCTTAAATTGCTGGTTGCCTTTCTTCCTGCAGCTTTCTTTGGTTTGTTATTTAACAACTACATCAATACCCTCCTCGAAAGTGTTGTGGTTGTTGCCATTTCATTGGTGCTGGGTGGAATTGTCCTGCTTTTTGTGGATAACTGGTTTAGAAAACCTTCCGGTAATCAGGAGATAAGCTATCCCAAAGCGCTGAAAATCGGTTTCTTTCAGGTCATATCCATGATACCCGGAGTTTCAAGGGCGGCCGCCACTATTATCGGAGGGCTTGCACAAAAACTTACCCGTAAAAATGCTGCCGAATTTTCCTTTTTCCTGGCCGTTCCAACCATGCTGGCAGCTTCCGTATTGGAATTGTATAAAGCCTATCATGTCATTACACCTGAGAATATAAAGATTCTCCTGCTGGGAAATGTCGTGGCCTTTGTAGTGGCTATGATGGCGATAAAGGGTTTCATATCATTTCTCACCAAACATGGCTTCAGGGTATTCGGTTACTACAGGATTGTGGTTGGATTGGTTATTTTACTACTGTTGATGCTGGGGGTGGATTTGAATATGGTTATGTGATGTCTCTCATTTTCGGCTTTATAATCAACCGCAGGCTTTGATCGTAAGTGAAATAATAATATGCCCAGTTAATGAAAATAAGCAATCTGTTTTTAACACCAACAATGGCCATCAGGTGGATGAACATCCAGAAAAACCAGGCCAGTAATCCCTGGAACCTGAGGTGAGATAAATCAACCACGGCCCGGTTGCGTCCAACTGTAGCCAGTGTACCCAAATCTTTGTAAGTGAAGGGATTCATATTCCGGTTTCTTTCAAGGCGGACAAAATTCCCGGCCAGGTTTTTTGCCTGCTGGATGGCAACCTGTGCCACCTGGGGATGACCATCTGGAAAGTTTGTTTCATACATATATGCCTGGTCGCCAATAGCGAAAATGTTGCTGTATCCTGTTACCCGGTTGAAACGGTCTACCAACAGGCGGTTACCACGGGTTATGGCATGTTCACCCAATCCTTCGATGCTGCTGGCTTTTATACCTGCAGCCCAAATTAAGGTGTGCGACCGCAGGGTAGAACTGTCACTCAGAAATACTGTATCGCCGTTAAAATCCATCACCAGTTTATTTAGCATAACACTCACGCCAAGTTTTTTAACGTACTGCATCGCTTTTGCAGACGATTTTAAAGACATGCTGCCCAGCAGCCTGTTTCCAGTTTCAATAAGGTAAATGGTCATCCTTTCAAAGTCAAGTTCGGGATAGTCTTTTGGCAAAACAAAGTTTTTCATTTCTGCGAGTGCGCCTGAGACTTCAACACCTGTAGGACCACCACCAACAACAACCATGTTCATCAGAGCAGACTGCTCTTCAGGATCGGTTGTATTCAGTGCCTTCTCAAAATTATTCAGAATGGTATTACGCAGTCCGATCGATTCACCCACACTTTTCATAGGCAGGGAGTACTTGGTGATATTTGGATTGTTAAAAAAATTATTGCCTGCTCCCATCGCCAGTACGAGGAAATCATACCGGAGATTCCCGATACTGGTCTCGATTTCATTTTTTTCTGAGTTAACTTTCCTGATCCTGGCCATCCTGACATGGATGTTTTTACAGCCCTGGAAAATCTTTCTCAGTGGGAAAGAAATAGCACTTGGTTCAATACCTGCAGTGGCTACCTGATAAAATAAGGGCTGGAATGAATGGAAGTTATTTTTGTCGATAAGTACAACCTGGAAATCTTTACCTGAAAGGTGTCTGGCAAGTCTCAATCCTCCAAAACCGGCGCCGGCTATGACAATACGTTTTTGCTGGTTATCAGGGATATTGGCTAACATGATGTGTAATATTTTGTTATCTTAATAACACAATAAAGGTCTTGTTGTTTACAGCAAATTCAAAGTGCTTCAAACATGTTGTTCTGAAAGTTGTTAAATTAGCTTAATAGCAAAATTAATCAAATGGGCAAAAAAATTAAAATTATTTCGTGGAATGTTAATGGTATCAGGGCTCAGGTGGGAAAGGATTTCTTCGGAACCGTAAAAAGGCTGAATCCCGACATATTGTGCATCCAGGAAACCAAGGCACAACCAGAGACCATGCCGGCGATCCCCAAGGAACTGGATGGCTATAACCTGTATTTAAACTCAGCGGTTCAGAAGGGGTACTCAGGCACGGCGGTGTTATCACGTATCAGGCCACTTAACCATACCATAAATATTGGAAAAGCGGAACATGATCAGGAAGGGAGGGTCATTACGCTTGAATTTGATGGGTTTTTTTTGGTGAACGTTTATGTTCCAAATTCAGGACAGGATTTGAAGAGGCTGAGTTACCGTAAAGAGTGGGACCAGCAGCTTGTCAATTACCTTAAAAAACTTAATGCCAAAAAGCCAGTCATTTTTACCGGTGACCTGAATGTTGCCCATGAACCTATTGACCTGGCCCGCCCGGAAGAAAACTACAACAAAACGGCCGGATATACACAAACGGAAATTGATGGTTTTAAGAATTTCCTGGGAATGGGATTTATAGATACATACAGAATGATTCACGGCAACAGGGTACAGTATACTTACTGGAGTATGCGGTTCAGGGCCCGTGAGAAAAACCTTGGATGGCGGATTGATTACTTTCTTGTAAATGAAAAGCTTGTTCATAAAGTGAAAGATGCCTTCATCCACGATGAAGTCATGGGCTCTGACCATTGCCCGGTGGGGATCGAGATTGCGGAATAAAAAAAGCGCAGTTGTAAACTACGCTTATCTTGTGGTGCCACGTGGAGTTGAACCACGGACACACGGATTTTCAGTCCGTTGCTCTACCAACTGAGCTATGGCACCTTTTTTTTCAGCGCTGCAAATCTAAAGAAAAAATGAATTCAGTAAAACTTTTCAGCTAAAATTATCATACCTGCTTATGACTGTGGTTATTCCTTTATTCTTACTTTTGCTCCGATATGCCAAAAGCTGAGTTTCAAATCCATACTTTAAGCAATGGAATAAGGCTGGTTCACAGGTCGGTAAGAAGTCCGGTAGCTCACCTCGGCCTTTTCATTAATACGGGTTCACGTGATGAACTTTCTGATGAACACGGACTTGCACACCTTATTGAACATATGCTGTTCAAGGGGACAGCCAGGCGGAAAGCTTATTATATAATAAGCCGTATGGAAGATGTTGGAGGCGAATTAAATGCTTATACTACAAAAGAAGAGACATGTATTCACGCGACCTTCTTTAGTAATTATTACCTCCGGGCGCTTGAGCTGATCAGTGATATTGCCTTTCATTCGTCCTTTCCGGTGAATGAGTTGAAAAAAGAGCGCGAAATAATACTGGACGAAATAAATTCATACAGGGATTCTCCATCAGAACTGATTTTCGATGAGTTTGAAGAGTTGTTATTCGACGGTAATCCACTGGCCCGTAATATTCTGGGTAGCGAAGAAGTACTGAAATCTTTCACCCCCGCACATATCCGCAAATTCATAAACCGGAATTTCTGCACAGAACAAATGGTGGTTTCTTCGGTGGGCGATATAGATTACAAAAAACTGGTAAGGCTTTTTGAGGCCTGTTTTGCTGTTCCGGCCATGCAACCTGTGCACAGCAGAAATGTAGTTTCATATGATTATAAACCTGTTTTCAGGACATCAGAACGCAATACCTTCCAGGCGCACTGTATTATCGGGAATCTCGCTTATAAGATTGATGATCCCAGGCGACTGGCCTTGTATCTGTTGAATAATCACCTGGGCGGGCCCGGTATGAATTCCCGTTTGAATCTGTCATTGCGGGAACGCAAGGGATATGCCTACACAGTTGATTCGATGTACACCTCTTATTCAGATACGGGCAATCTCACCATCTATTACGGAACCGACAAGGCCCTGATCGGTAAATGCAGGGATATTATCCTGAAAGAGTTAAAGCAGCTTTGTGAGAAGCCGCTTAGTCAGATTAAACTCCAGAAGGCAAAAAGGCAGGTACTTGGCCACATTGCCATTTCATCGGAGAATAATGAGAGCTTCATGCTCTCGATGGGGAAGAGCCTGATGATCTTTAACAAGGTTGAATCACTTGAAGAGATCGGCAGGAAGATCGGATCCATTACTTCCCGGCAACTGTGCGAGATAGCCAATGAGGTACTGGATGTCAAGAATCTGTCATACCTGATTTACCAATAATTACCGAAAATGACTGATACGTTAAGTCAGATCATGGCATATGCACTGAAGCATACTTCGGGTGAAGATGAGATTCTCTCGCGGTTATACCGGGAGACCAATCTGAAGACCGTTTATCCGAATATGTTGTCGGGACAAATGCAAGGTAAATTACTGGAATTGTTCAGTTACATGATAAGGCCGGGCAGAATTCTGGAAATCGGCACATTCACCGGTTATTCAGCGATTTGTTTAGCAAAGGGACTTACCGAGGACGGATTGTTGCATACCATTGATATAAACGACGAACTGGCTGAGATGGCACTGAAATATTTTAAACTGGCCGGAATGAGCGAAAAAATCAGGCTTCATACCGGTGATGCACGGGTGATTATCCCGAAACTGGATGAACAGTTTGATCTGTCTTTTATAGACGGGGATAAGACTCAGTATCTGGAATATTATGAGCTGGTTATTAAAAAGATGAAAACAGGCGGTTTCATTATTGCAGACAATGTATTGTGGAACGGGAAAGTATTGTCCGGATACAAGGGTAGTGATAAGGAAACTACTGGCATTCGTAATTTCAATGAGGCAGTAACTGCCGATTCCCGTGTCGAAAAAATGCTTCTGCCTTTCAGGGACGGATTATATATCTTGCGTAAAATTAGGGACAATAACCGCTGAACTTTTTTCTGAAGAACTTGTTTTAATTCGCAAAGCCTGCTTAATAAATGGGTGTATATACCATAAGAGAGCTCGAAAATCTTTCGGGAATTAAAGCCCATACCATTCGTATCTGGGAGAAGAGATATGGTCTCATTGCCCCACAGCGGACATCCACAAACATACGGGCCTATTGTGATACAGAACTAAAGAAACTGCTGAATATCTCCATCCTGAACCGTAACGGATTAAAAATATCCAAAATTGCCCAGCTGACACCGGGAGAGATCATTGAAAGAATTACACAGTTTTCACAGGATGTAACCAGTATGGACAGCCAGGTTGAAAACCTGACTGTTTGCATGATTGACCTGGATGAGTACAGGTTTGAACAGGTCCTTGCCAGATCGATCATTCAGTTTGGATTTGAAGAAACCGTAGTCCGGGTGCTTTATCCGTTTTTTATCCGGATAGGACTTATGTGGCAAACAGGTGCCATTAATTCTGTTCAGGAACATTTTATTTCCAATCTTGTCAGACAAAAATTCTTTGTAGCCATCGATGGTCTGGTTAGTACGAGTAAACCAGATGCCCGAAATTTCGTCTTTTTCCTCCCCGAAGATGAACTTCACGAGATAGGATTGCTGTTTTTATGCTATCTGGTGAAAAAGCGGGGGCATCATACCCTTTACCTTGGCCAGTCGGTTCCGATAAACGATCTTTCAGAGATATCCAGGATGCACCGTATCGATTTTCTGGTCACTGTTCTTACAACTTCTTTTAATGGAAATGATCTGAAGGAATACCTTAACAGGCTGGCCCGGTCGTTTAATGATAAAACAATATTCATTTCCGGGAACCGGATTTCAGAACAAGAAATGACTTTACCTTCCCAAATTATATCGGTTTCATCTCCCCATAGCTTTCTCGAAGAGCTCGACAAGATCGGATTATAAATCTGATGCTGCATAGTGACATGAGCACCTGATGTCAATGATCCAATCCCTTCTAAATAAGGATAATAAGATCGAAATATAGAATGTTGAATATAAAAATAGTAATAATTAAACAAATATTTAACAACTGATTAACATACTTGCTTATTTAGACGTAATTTAGAAACCAATGGTAATGCGCTTGAACAGGATTGAAAAACTCAAATTATCATATTTATCAAAACAGGAATTTTTTAAGAAAATTTAACAATTTTTATTTATTCTAAATTAAAAATATTTGCATAATGTTTAAAGAATATTTAATTTTGATGAACAAATATAAAACACAATAACCATGACTGCCATAGAATTTAATTATCAATTGACAAGTCTGAGCGACAGTCTGGAAAGGTTTGCCCTCAGCCTTACCGCCAATAAGGAAGACGCCCGCGATCTGTTGCAGGAGACATTTGTAAAAGCCATATCATACAGGGACAAATTTGCGGATGATACCAACCTGAAGGCCTGGACGTTTACCATCATGAAGAATACTTTCATAAATAATTACAGACGTTTGGTTAAGGCCAATACAACCTTTGACCATACGGATGATTTATACTTTTTAAATTTAAGCCGGGAATCCGGAATCGAAACACCGGAGGCTTCAGTATCCGCCAGAGAAATTGAACAGCATATCGAACGGCTCGAAGATGAATTCAAGGTGCCCTTTAGCATGCATCTGAAAGGGTTCAAATACAAGGAGATTGCGGATAACCTCGGATTAAAGATTGGCACTGTCAAAAGCAGGATATTCTTTACACGCAAGCGACTGATGAATTCACTGGGAGTCGGATACAATTAGGGTTTTTGGGTTTGGTTAAATGAGTTAGGTGTTAAAATGACCCCGCCATCGGCGGGGTTTTTTTGTCAACTTGTTTTATTAAATTTGTACCACTTTCATAATTCAGTTTCACATGGACCAAACCTCAAATTACAGCGGGCGGGGTGTTTCATCAAAAAAGGAAGATGTTCACCGGGCTGTTAAGGACATTGATAAGGGATTATATCCAAATGCCTTCTGTAAAGTACTTCCCGACCTTCTGGGTGGTGATAAGGAATATTGTAACATCATGCATGCTGACGGTGCCGGCACAAAATCCGCACTGGCCTATATTTACTGGAAAGAAACGGGTGATTATTCGGTATGGAAGGGAATTGCACATGATGCCCTTATCATGAATATTGATGACCTGTTGTGTGTGGGTGCAACTGATAACATTCTAATGTCATCAACAATTGGCCGCAATAAGTTCAAGATACCGGGAGATGTTCTGGTACATATTCTCAAGGGCTTTGATGAGACCATACATGAGTTGTCCCGGTGGGGCATTCATGTTTATCTTACCGGAGGTGAGACTGCCGATGTGGGCGATCTCGTCCGTACAATTCAGGTGGATGCCACGGTTATCTGCAGGATCAAGCGATCCGAGATAATTGAAACCAATATCCAGCCGGGTGATGCCATCATCGGACTTGCGTCTTCGGGTAAAACAAGTTATGAAAATGAATACAACAGCGGGATAGGCAGTAACGGACTTACTTCTGCCAGGCATGATGTTTTTGTTCATCACCTGGCTGAAAAATACCCAGAATCCTATGATGACCTGATACCTAAATCGTTGGTTTATACAGGGAAATTTCAGCTTACTCAGATGATTCCCGAATTGGGTATGGATGCCGGTAAACTTGTACTGTCGCCCACAAGAACTTATTCCCCGCTGATCAGGCGGGTATTGTATAAGCACAGGCCTGATATTCACGGAATGATCCATTGCACGGGTGGCGGACAAACCAAGGTACTTAAGTTTATTGACAACTTACATGTAATAAAAGATAACCTGTTTAATCTTCCCCCATTGTTCCGTTTGATCAAGGAATCATCGGAAACCGACTGGGATGAAATGTATGAGGTGTTCAATATGGGTCACCGGTTTGAAATATATGTGAGGCCGGAAATTGCAGGAGAAATTATTAATATGGCCCATGAATTGGACATTGAGGCCAGGATTGTTGGGCGGACGGAATCTTTTACAGGACGTAAAATAACGATCAGCGGCCCCTATGGAACTTTTACATATTAATATCATTTGTCGATTCTAATTTAAAATTGCATGAGCAAAAATTTTATACTGGATAAACTTGAAGGGGTTAAAAAGCGTTTTGAGGAGGTAGGTCGACTACTTACCGAGCCTGATGTGACGGATGACATGAAGAAATATATCCAGCTGAATAAGGAATATAAGGAATTAAGTCCGGTTGTCACTGCTTACCTCAACTATAAGAATACCCTCAGTAACATTGACTCAGCCAAGGAGATACTGGCCGTGGAAAAAGATGAAGAGATGCGTGAGATGGCAAAGACTGAACTGGATGAATTGAACAGCAAGGTGGGCGATATGGAGGAAAGATTAAAAATCCTTTTGCTCCCGGCTGATCCCCAGGATGGCAAGAACGCTATGCTTGAGATCAGGGCCGGTACAGGTGGTGACGAAGCCAGTATATTTGCCGGTGATCTGTTCCGCATGTACTCCAAATTCTGCGAACAGAAAGGCTGGAAGATGGGAATCAGCAATTTCACCGATGGTACGGCAGGTGGATACAAAGAAATAATAGTTAATGTTAAAGGTGAGGGAGTATATGGTATTTTAAAATATGAATCAGGCGTGCACCGGGTTCAACGGGTTCCACAAACGGAGACCCAGGGCAGGATTCACACCTCAGCTGCCTCTGTGGTTGTCCTGCCCGAAGCGGAGGAATTTGACATAGAAGTGAAACAGGAGGACATCCGCATTGACAGATTCTGTTCTTCGGGGCCGGGTGGACAATCGGTCAACACTACCTATTCCGCGGTGCGCCTCACACATGTTCCAACCGGTGTTGTTGTCTCCTGCCAGGACCAGAAATCACAGCTCAAGAATCTTGAAAAAGCCATGTCGGAATTAAGAACCCGGTTGTATAATATTGAGTACCAAAAGTATCTTGACAACATCTCCAGCCAACGCAAGACCATGGTTTCCACTGGTGACCGTTCAGCCAAAATCCGGACATACAATTATCCGCAGGGTCGTGTGACCGATCACCGGATTAACCTCACCATGTATAATCTTCCTGTCATTCTCGATGGAAATATCCATGAACTGATCAGTCAGCTTCAAATGGCTGAAAATGCAGAAAGGCTCAAGGTTAATGCAATCAGCTGAAAAACAAGGAAATGAATGCAGAACAGCTATTTGACCAGATCAAGAGAAAACAAAGTTTTCTTTGCATAGGTCTCGATACCGAGATCAGTAAGATCCCTGCACATTTAAAGGGTATTGATCTTCCGCTGTTCGAATTCAATCGTCAAATCATCAATGCCACTCATGATCTCGTGATTGCTTACAAACCCAATGTTGCTTTCTATGAGTGCCTTGGAATGTCGGGATGGCATCAGCTGGAGCTGACCATAAACTATATCCGTGATAACTTTCCCGATACGATGATCATAGCCGATGCCAAACGTGGTGATATCGGAAACACTTCGAGAAAATATGCGGAAGCCTTTTTCACTCACCTCAGGTGTGATGCAATAACTGTTGCTCCCTATATGGGTTCCGATTCAGTTCTCCCTTTTCTGGAATATCCGGGAAAGTGGGTGATCCTGCTGGCTCTTACCTCAAGTCGGGGAGCAGATGATTTTCAGTTGCTCAACACAGCCCAGCATGAGCGGTTGTTTGAGGTGGTTCTTCGTAAATCGGCATCCTGGGGCAATTCCGGCAATATGATGTACGTGGTGGGGGCCACAAAGGCTTCCATGTTGGTTAAAGTGCGTGAAATCATACCTGACCATTTCTTGCTGATACCGGGAGTGGGTGAACAGGGGGGTGACCTGGAAGAAGTGGCCAGCTATGGCCTTAATAGTCAATGCGGACTTATTGTAAACTCGTCCCGGGCCATACTGTATGCTGATTCATCCGGGCGTTTTGCACAGGTTGCCAGGGAGAAAGCAGGTGAAATACAGAAACAAATGGCGGTTATTTTAAAGGACAGAGCATTGTTGTGACTTTTTTCAGTGCCAGGTTGTAAGTTGCAGGTGGGTTGCAGGTTGTTTTGTTGAAAATTGTAAATACGTTAAGCTATGACTGAAGATTTTCTCCATTTCATCTGGAAATACGGATTGTTTGAACGTTCCGGAATGATTACCGATACGGGCGAATCAGTACAGATTATTACCCTGGGTGAGCATAACACCAATGCTGGTCCGGATTTCCTGAACAGCCGTATCAGAATTGGCCAGACCACCTGGGCAGGTAATGTTGAAATTCATCTGTATTCAACAGACTGGACCTATCACCGGCATTACGCTGATAAAGCTTATGACAATGTGATTCTCCATGTGGTCCACCGGTACAATGGATCAGTTACAAGAACCGGCGGAGAGGTCATCCCCAGTGTTGAGCTCCGCTTTGATCCTGCACTTTTCGAAAACTACAGGCTGCTCCAGCAACACCAGGGATGGCTTCCCTGCCAGAACAAATTAAAGAAGGTAGATCGCCTTATATTTGACCTGTGGTTGAATTCGCTGGTTATAGAAAGGCTTCAGCAGAAAACACAATATATCACAGGATTGCTCGATCAGTTGAAAAACAGCTGGGAAGAGACATTCTATATTCTTCTCGCGCGTACTTTCGGATTTGGCCTGAATGCTACACCTTTTGAAATGCTGACCAGATCTGTTCCCTGGCGGTATCTTTTGCGCCACCGGAATCATATTTTTCAGCTCGAAGCGCTGCTGATGGGACAGGCTGGTTTTCTGGATGAAGACAGGTTATATGCCGATTATTATTTAAAACTCCGTCAGGAATACCTTCATCTGAAGCATAAATACAACCTTAGGCCGGTTGAGAGGCATCTCTGGAAGTTTCTGCGCTTACGACCCATGAATTTTCCTACTATCCGGATAGCCCAGTTCGCAGCCCTTCTGAATAAGAATGACAGACTTTTATCGCAGGTGGTTGACAGTCCGCAACTAAATGGGTTACATGCCTGTTTCGATGTTCAGGCTTCTCCTTTCTGGGATTCCCATTATTCCTTTGATTCCGCTTCTCCCCTGCGGAAGAAAAAATTAGGAAATGATGCTTTCAACCTGATTATCATCAATGCAGTTGTTCCCTTTCTTTTTCTGTATGGCAGGATGAATGGCAGGGAGGATTTAAAAGAACGTGCGCTCGACTGGCTTGATTTAACACCTCCCGAAAAAAACCGGATAACCAGACGGTGGTCCCAATACGGGATTGCACTTAACTCGGCATTCAGCAGTCAGGGACTTATGCAGCTGACCAGGTCCTATTGCAGCTGCAAACGCTGCCTGGCATGTTCTATTGGAGCTAACATCATCACTTCGGCCAGGGATTAAATGAACACAAAATTTGTAAGGTTATTATTTTTATTTTAAAAAAATATTTTATAATTTTGATATCAAAATAATATCATTAAAATATCAGACCCATGAAAACAGAAAAAACAATTGTGCCTTTCAATGGCTATGTAATGGTTGCCCTTGAGGTAATCCTGTTGGCTGCAGCCATAATTACAGGTATTTATGAGGTTTTATGGCTTACAATACCTTTAATAGTGTTTACGGCTTTTATCCCTCCGGGATTATTCATTGTGAATCCAAATTCATCCAAAGTTCTCCTGCTTTTCGGAGCCTATCACGGAAGCATCAAAAATAACGGCTTTTTCTGGGTGGTTCCCTTCTATAAGAGAATTGAAATATCGCTCAGGGCAAGAAACTTCGAAAGTGACAAAATCAAGGTCAATGACAAAATCGGGAATCCTGTCCTGATCAGCGTTATTCTTGTCTGGAAGGTAAAAGACACATTTAAAGCTGCCTTTGAGGTCGATAATTATGAGAACTTCGTGAAGGTTCAGACTGATTCAGCAGTCCGTAAACTAGCCGGTACTTATCCGTATGATCACTTTGAAGATGAGCGGGCAGATGTTACACTCAGTTCGAATTTTGAACAGGTAAATGACAACCTGGAACGGGAAATAACTGAACGTCTCGAAATGGCCGGTCTTGAAGTAATAGAAGCACGAATTGCATACTTGGCCTATGCCCCTGAAATTGCACAGGCTATGTTGCGCCGCCAGCAGGCAACGGCAACAGTAGCAGCCAGGCATAAGATTGTAGAGGGCGCAGTAGGTATGGTGGAAAGTGCACTTCAATTGCTTTCAAAAAAGGGGATCATTGAGCTGGATGAAGAGCGGAAGGCTGCCATGGTAAGCAACCTGCTTGTGGTGCTGTGCGGCGACAGCCAGGTTGAACCGGTGATCAATACAGGAACTTTACATCATTAAGAGATGGCTGGTAAGAAACCCTTTGTTTTGAGGATTGATGCGGATACCATGAAAAAAATAGAAAAATGGGCAGCAGATGAATTCAGGAGCATAAACGGACAAATCGAATGGATGCTGAATAAATGCCTGAAAGAATCGGGCCGTATGAAGCCCAGAGATAGGAGGTGATGGTATGCAAATTTTTACGCAGAAAGTGTTGATTTGTAAAAAAAAATCAATACTTTTGCAACTCAAATTTTGAGGAAGTGTAATTAATTAGAAATTATGTATTTAACAACGGAAAAGAAAAAGGAGATTTTTAAATCATACGGTAATTCGGAAACCAATACCGGCGGGGCTGAGAGCCAGATTGCCCTGTTCACACATAGGATAAATCATCTTACGGATCATCTGAAGACCAGCAAAAAGGATTTTTCAACCCAACGCGCACTTCTCAGGTTGGTTGGCAAACGCAGAAGGATTCTCGATTATCTCCGTACCCGCAATATCGAAAGATACCGTTCAATTATAAAGGAACTGAATTTACGTAAATAATCATCAGGAAAAGGGCAATTCAGAAATTGCCTTTTTCTTTTCTTACAGGGGCTGTTCAGCCCATTATTTATTTTAATACCATGCAATATGTTTAAGATATTCCAAAAAACAATAACCCTTGATGATGGAAGGACCATTACCATTGAAACCGGAAAACTGGCCAAGCAGGCCGATGGTGCTGTAGTAGTCAGGATGGGTAACACCATGTTGATTGCTTCAGTGGTATCTGCCAAAGAAGGTGCACCTGACAGTGACTTTATGCCGCTTCAGGTTGAGTACAAAGAGAAATTTGCTGCCATTGGACGGTTTCCCGGTGGATTTTTAAAACGGGAATCCCGGCCGAGTGATTACGAAATACTCATTTCGAGGTTAATTGACCGTGCCCTCCGCCCCTTATTCCCTGATGATTACCACGCCGAGACTTTTGTGAACGTGATGCTGATTTCGGCTGATAAAGACACAATGCCTGATGCTTTGGCAGGACTGGCAGCCTCATCAGCCCTTATGGTCTCGGATGTGCCTTTCAATGGACCAATTTCTGAAGTGCGTGTTGCCCGTATAGAGGGGAAGTTGGTGATAAACCCGCCTTTTACCGATCTTGGAAAATCCGATATGGACATCATGGTGGCAGCTACTGCCGAAAACATTGTAATGGTTGAAGGTGAGATGAGTGAAGTATCTGAAGAAGACTTGCTGGAAGCCTTGAAATTCGCTCATGAAGCCATAAAAATCCAATGCAGGGCCCAAATTGAACTAATGGAAGAAGCCGGGAAAAGTATGAAACGTGTTTATTCACATGAAGTTCATAATGAAGAGCTCCGTAAGAAAATATGGGAAGAAGGCTATGATAAGTTTTACCGGATCGCCAAAACCATTCCCGGCAAACATGAGCGGCATGAGGCATTCGAAAAGGTACGCACCGATTTCATCGCGTCATTTCCTGTAGGCACCGAAATAAATGAAGCTTTGATAAACCGCTATTTCCATGATATTGAAAAGGAAGCCGTTCGCAATCTTATACTGAAGGAGGGTCTCCGGGTCGATGGCAGGAAGACTAAAGAAATACGTCCTATCTGGTGCGATGTGGACTACCTTCCGTCGGCACATGGTTCAGCGCTTTTCACCCGTGGCGAAACCCAGTCCCTTACCTCGGTAACGCTGGGTACAAAACTTGATGAAAAGGAAATCGATGAAGTACTGATTCAGGGAAAAGAAAAATTCGTTTTACATTATAATTTTCCACCGTTCTCCACCGGAGAAGCCAGACCTTCACGGGGCATCAGCCGGCGTGAGGTAGGGCATGGTAACCTCGCTCACCGGGCTCTGAAACGTATGATCCCTGCTGATAACGTTTATGCAATCAGGGTCGTTTCCGATATTCTCGAATCCAACGGATCATCCTCCATGGCTACAGTATGTGCCGGTACCATGGCACTAATGGATGCCGGGATTAAAATAGGCAAACCTGTTTCGGGTATTGCCATGGGCCTGATTACCAACGAGAAATCAGGGAAGTATGCCATACTTTCGGATATTCTTGGCGATGAGGATTACCTGGGTGATATGGATTTCAAGGTTGCCGGAACACGTGATGGTATCACCGCCACACAGATGGATATTAAAGTGAAAGGACTAACTTATGATGTTCTCAAAAAAGCCTTGGCACAGGCATACGAAGGAAGAATGCACATTTTGGGCAAGCTGATGGAAGCCATTGCTGAACCCAGAGCCGATTACAAACCACATGTTCCTCGGATGGTGCAAATAATCATTCCCAAGGAACTGATTGGTGCTGTCATTGGACCTGGCGGACGTGTTATTCAGGATATTCAGGCCAAAACCGGTGCTGTTATTGTGATTGAAGAAGCGGATGGAGTTGGTAAGGTGGATGTTTCGGCTGTTGATAAATCCTCTATCGATGCGGCCCTGGCAAGGATCAATGCGATTGTGGAACAGCCGGAAGCAGGCAAGATATACAAGGGAATTGTTAAAGGAATACAAACCTTTGGAGCTTTCGTGGAAATTCTGCCGGGCAAGCAAGGGTTGCTGCATATTTCTGAAATCGACTGGCAGCGGATTGAGAAGGTGGAAGACGTGCTGAAGGAGGGAGACGAAGTGGAAGTGAAACTACTTGAAATCGACACCAAGAACGGGAAACTGAGCCTGTCACGAAAGGTGTTGTTGCCTGTTCCGGAGGGTTTTGTGCCCAGCGCCCATTCATCCAGACCTCGTGAACAAAGAGGCGACTCAAGAGGCCGAAGGGATTCACGCGACGGACGTGACCGGCGTGAACACAGAGGTCACCGGGAACGCTAATTTATTTTTTCTTCTAGCTTGTTTTTGGCCCGGTTTTTGTACAGATGGGGGCATTAAAACAATTTTTGTATAATGTCCTTAAATCGGAGAGTGATATATATTTTATTAACTTTGTTTAAAAATAACAAAGTTTGAGGGCAATTTTTTTTAAATACTAATAACATTTTGTAAGTTTGTATACGCCATAATCTTACACAGCTTATTTTTCAGAATTGTAAAACAAATAACTTTTGAATCATGAAGAAGATTAAACTGAACTACCTAACCATTTTTGTTCTCGCCGCTTTCATCATTAGCGGTTGTGCTGGTCTTACCAAAATGAGGGACAATTCCAGTACGGTAACCTACAAAGTTAATCCTAATCCACTCGAAACGCATGCCGGTGAAGTTAAAGTATCAGGTGATGTTAGCTTTCCTGAAAAGTACTTTAACAAGAAATCTGTTGTTATTGCTACCCCGGTTTTGAAATATGAAGGTGGACAAGTTGAATTTCTTGCTACTACCCTGCAGGGAGAAAAGGTGGAAGCCAATAATAAGGTGATCCCTTACGATGGCGGAAGCTATTCCTATTCAGGTACTATTCCTTACAAGCCCGAATTGATGAAATCGGAACTTGTGATTAATTATTCCGCCCGCATTAAGGAAAAAGATCCGGTTGAGTTTGGCTCAGCCAAAGTTGCCGATGGTGTGATCGCCACGCCGACTCTCGTTAAGGTGGATCCTCAGACTGTTACCATGAGTGATAATTTCAAGAGGATCATTCCGGAAAACTATACCGCCGACATCCATTATGTAATCAATAAGGCTGATGTCCGAAAGGCAGAATTGAAATCAGATGATGTTAAGGCTTTGGAGCAAAGTATGGCTGATGCCAAGGCCACTCCCAACAAGCAAATTAAAGGTGCCAAGATTTCCGCATATGCTTCACCGGACGGAGCTGTTGAACTGAATGAAAAACTTTCGGCAAACCGTGAAAAATCTGCTGAGAAGTACTTTAAAAAAGCACTCAAGGACAAACTAATCACTGAAGCTGAAGCTGAAGGTTTTCTCAGCATGATGACCACACCTGAGGACTGGGAAGGTTTCAAAACGCTGATGGAGAAATCCACTATCCAGGATAAAGAATTGATCCTGCGTGTATTGTCGATGTATTCCGATCCTATAGTACGGGAAAAGGAAATTAAGAGTATCTCTGCAGCCTATAAAGAGATCGCAGATGATGTTTTACCACAACTCCGCCGTTCAGTGATGAGTGTTGATGTTGACGTGATTGGTAAATCTGATGAAGAGTTGCTCAAACTCGGACTCAGCGATCCGAAATCATTAAACCTGGAAGAAATACTTTATGCCGGAACACTTACCAGCAATTGGAATGAAAAAGCTGCTATCTATAAAGCTGCAACCGAAGGCTTCCCACAGTGTGTAAGGGCTGCCAATAACCTGGGTCATTCTTACCTGCAGCAGGGAAAAGTTGCTGAAGCCAAAGCTGCTTTACAGGCCGCCAAAGATATTAAGGGTGATCTTCCCGCTGTTAAAGCCAATTTAGGTGCTCTCGCCCTGGCAGAAGGTGATTTGAAAACAGCTGAAGAATTGCTCACCAGTGCCATGAGTGCCGGTGATGCTCCCAGCTATAACCTGGGTATCATCAAGATCAAACAGGCCGACTATGCAGCCGCTGTTAATTATTTCGGCAACAAGCCCTCATTCAATGCAGCATTGGCTCAATTGCTCAATGGTGGCAATGACAAGGCAATTGCTACACTGAACGCACTGGGTGATGTTAAAGATGCATGGGTATACTACCTGAAGGCTGTTGCCAGCGCCAGAGGCGGTGTTGCCGAGGGTGTAATCAATAACCTGCGGCAGGCTATCAGTCTTGATGCTGGTGTTAAGGCCTATGCGCTTAAGGATGCCGAATTCCTCAAATTTGCCGGCAACGACGCATTCAAGGCACTTCTGCAGTAATATTGACAAAGAACAAAAAAAAGAGACGGCACCAAAGCCGTCTTTTTTTTTGCATAGAATGATTATTTACCTATCTTTAAGAATTATATTAATCTAAATTCAACAAAAAACCATGAAAAAACTTCTTCTCCTGATCACACTGGCCGTTTTATTGCCATTTACAAGCTGTAAAAAAGATAAAAAAGAAAGTGTAGATAAATTGACCTTTACCCTCGAGAATCTGACAACACTAATCGGGAAATCAGCTGATTATATTAAACAGGCAAGTCCCGGTACTTTTGAGGAGGATGCATCAGACGACGAATTCCTGTTTTTTACCTATAGTGGTGTTTCTGCTTTGGGAGAGATTGCTATGGGTTACCAGATAACCAGCAGTAAGTGTGACGATATTGCCGCACTGTCTGACGAGGAATCACTCGCTGCAGTGGATTATCTGATTAACATGGCTGAAGATGAATTCGGAACCGCCACGGACTATATGCTGTCTTATTATGACGATTTTGATGAGCTTCAGGAAGAATTATTTGATAATGCTGATGATTTGTGGCTGTTTATTGATGATTACTCCCTGGTCGAAGACGATGTCGATGGAATTATCGCGGTATATGAAGTTGGCGATCTGGCTGTCATTGTTGGCGCTTTGTGGATCAGCGGATACTTCTGGCCAATAGTTGAAATAAGCGAAGCCGGGAAAAAATCTGCCGCCTCATTCAAAGAGAATGCCAGGGTATGGGTGGAACGGAAACAGGCAATCAGGCGTTAAACAGGATTAAGCGTCACTAATTGTCCGGCATATAAAAGATCTTTTAAAACCCGGTTGTTTTTCAGAACAACCGGGTTTTTTGCTGGTAGTGTCTGAAGAACTCCCAAAGTACTATGCCCGCACTCACAGCTATGTTCAGGGAATGCTTGGTCCCGTGCTGGGGTATCTCAATGGCCTGGTCGCATAAGTCGATCACCTCCTGCTCAATACCTTTAATCTCGTGCCCGAAAACCAGGGCATATTTCTTGTCCGGCAGGATTTGAAGCTGATGAAGCGGACAGCTGCAAAGGGTTTGTTCTACAGCAAGTAACTGATATCCGTTGGCTTGCAGCAACTTTATCGCCTCGGCAGTAGTTTTAAAATATTGCCAGTTAACCGATTCTGTTGCACCCAATGCTGTTTTTGTGATTTCACGATGCGGGGGAGTAGCTGTTATTCCGCAAAGGTACAGGCCTTCGATCAGGAAAGCATCGCAGGTACGAAATACTGAGCCTATATTGTTCAGGCTTCTTACATTATCCAATACCACTAATACAGGGTATTTCCCGGCCTGCCTGAATTCCTCGACTGTTTTGCGGTTTAGTTCCTGGTTCAATAATTTCTTCATACCCGAATAAATGATTGCCCTTAATTATTTACAATGATAGCAATTGATGAGAAAAATTAAATATTTTCGTAGCCTGAAATTTAATTTTGCAGTGATGAATATACATGAATACCAGGGTAAAGCCATTCTTGGCGGGTTCGGGGTTTCAGTCCCGGGAGGAATTGTTGTTGATGAAGTAATGAAAGCAGAAAAGGCGGCCCTGGAACTTCGGAAAAAAACCGGAGCAACCAGTTGGGTGATTAAGGCACAGATCCATGCCGGCGGAAGAGGAAAGGGAGGTGGAGTAAAGCTGGCCCTAAACCTGGAAGAAGTCAAAAAGCATTCCGGAAATATAATGGGCATGCAGCTCATTACGCCGCAAACCGGACCTGAAGGAAAGAAGGTTAATAAGGTATTGGTACAGCAGGACATTTACTATCCCGGCAACAGTCCGATACAGGAGTTCTACATGAGTATTTTGCTTAACCGTTCCACAGGACGGAATATCATCGTGTATTCCACCGAAGGAGGGATGGATATTGAAGCTGTGGCTGAAAAAACCCCCCATCTTATTTTTAAGGAAGAAATACATCCGGCAGCAGGCATTCAGCCTTTCCAGGCCAGAAGGATCGCCTTTAACCTGGGATTGGAGGGTAAGGCCTTTAAGGAAATGATAAAATTCGTTACAGCTTTATACCGTGCTTACATAGCCAGTGACGCTTCTTTAATTGAAATCAACCCGCTTTTGAAAACATCTGATGACCTTATTTATGCTGCCGATGCCAAAGTCACACTCGATGATAACGCTCTGTTCCGGCATCCCGAATATGAGGGGCTGCGTGACTTGAATGAGGAAGATCCATCAGAGACTGAGGCTTCAAAACATAATCTGAATTTTATCAAACTGAGTGGTAATGTGGGTTGTATGGTAAATGGAGCAGGATTGGCCATGGCTACCATGGACATTATTAAATTATCGGGTGGTGAGCCCGCCAATTTCCTTGATGTAGGCGGCACAGCCAATGCACAAACTGTTGAGGCAGGTTTCAGAATCATCCTGCAGGACCCTAATGTAAAGGCAATTCTGATCAATATATTTGGAGGAATAGTACGTTGTGACAGGGTAGCTCAAGGTGTGGTGGATGCCTATAAATCTATAGGGGCGGTTCATGTCCCTGTGATCGTTCGGCTACAGGGAACCAACGCCCAGGAAGCAAAGTCACTGATCGATAATTCTGGTCTGGAGGTTTTTTCGGCTGTTTCTCTTCAGGATGCAGCCGACCTGGTTAGGAAAAGCGTTTAATTTACAACTCCGATTTTTTTGTGTGTACCGTCACAGAAGGGCTTTGAAGATGAGCCACCGCAACGGCAAATATAAATTTCCTGCTCACCGCGGGTAATATTGCCTGAGGAATCCCTGAAGCTGAAGATTCCCTTAATCATTATCGGTCCGTCTTTCAGAATCCTGACTTCAGCTGGCTGTGAGATGGGTTCATTCTTATCCATAGGATCATCTATTTTCCGGTATATCCGATTTTGCGATGTGTTCCGTCACAGTATGGCAGTTCATTCGATGCACCGCAACGGCATAGAGATGACATTTTAAGATGCTTTAAAGTCATTCCTTTTGTATCAAAAATGACAAAATCACCTTTCAATACCAACGGGCCATCTTGCATAACACGGGCCTCAGTATTAATATCTTGTGATTCAACTGGTTTCTGAATCCGATTTTCAGTATCAATATCTTTGTTGTATTTGAATGAAAGAGCCTGGGTCGGGCATAGTTTTACTACCCGTATAATCTCCTCAGACGAGGCCCCATTCATATTTACCCAGGGTCTCTTACGGGGATTAAATACATTAATCAATTCACGATAACAGGTAGTAACATGAATACACTTTTGCGGTTGCCAGAAAACCGTTATCTCACCGTTTGTGTATTTTTTGTTGGTCTTGTCCATGAATTGTTTTTGTAAAAATAACAATTTATAGGTATCACAAAAATCCATAAGTAAAACAATGGTTGGGATTATACGTTTAACAAATGCCCTGTTTTGGCAAATATTTTGTTATTTTAGGCAGTTATGCTGCGATTTTCTCTTTTATGTCTTGCCCTCACAATGGTACTTCTGCCGGCCCGTTCACAGGATACTATCCGGTTGGAGCTGGAGGGTCATCCAGTGTATGCAGTAATATCAAACGGAGATACTGTATACATGACAAGTATTAACGAGGCAGTAATTCAGCCACGGAAAAGGGCTGTAGCTACACGTGATCTTCGACAATACAGGAGACTTATATACAACGTTAAAAAGGTTTATCCCTATGCCAAGCTTGCAGGTAAAAGGTTCGGAGAAGTGACTGCTCATTTACAGTCTTTGAAAACGGGGAAAGAACAAAGAGAGTATATCAGACAGGTTGAAGAGGATATCCTGCATCAATACGAAGAAGATCTTAAAAACCTGACCATCACACAAGGCAGAATTCTCATCAAACTGATCGACAGGGAAACCAATAAAACATCCTACGAAGTAGTGAAAGAGCTTCGTGGCTCATTCCAGGCAGCATTTTGGCAGGCGATTGCCCGCATCTTCGGTTCAAACCTGAAAACTGAATTTGACGCTGAAGGGGAAGACAAGGTGCTGGACGAGATTATGATGATGATTGAGAATGGACAACTGTAACAGTAACGAGTGACAAGTAACGGGTAACAAGTGAGATTTGGGTATTACATTACTCGTTACTCGTTATGTTTTTCAGTGAAAATGTCTGTATCGGTATGTACTCCGGACCGGCGGGAGTAAGTTTACTTTCGTACAGCACAATTCGGTCGATACATTGTTTTTGAAATTCAACATCTTTGTACTTAGTAATCAGCTGTACCAGCTGGTTCGACTGATGAATATCCCTGACCCTGCCAAGTGTCAAATGAGGTGAGAACTCCCTGATCTCAGGACCAAAACCCAGGCCGGACAGGTTAATGTCCAGTTCCTTTTTTAATTGCTGCAAGATGGGGCAAGGATCGCAACCCAACCATATCACACGGATATCTCTGAGGTTTTTAAAGATGCCGAAAGATCGAAGGATAAGTTCAAAATGATTATACCTGTTAATTGTGTTTTCTATACTTTTTGCAATATCTGCCAGAAGTTCCTCTTCCGTATCACCTAGAAAGTTAATTGTAATATGAAGATTACCGACAGGAACCCAGTTGATCCTTTCCAGTCGCATCCTGTAACGTGCAAGCTCATAAACCTCTTTTAATTTATCCGAAGCCACAATGTCAATGGCGATAAATGTTCTTCTCATCACTGATCGCTGATCACTCGTTACTCTTTGCTTGTCCCTCGTCCCTCGCCCCTTGTCCCTTCTCTATATTCCCTTTCTCTTAATTATTGTCAGGATTGTATAAATAATAATTTTGAAATCCACGAAGAGCGACATGTTATCGAGGTAAATCAGATCATATTTTAACCGGTGAGTCATTTGTTCAATATTTTCGGCGTACCCGTACTTCACCTGTCCCCACGAGGTTATCCCTGGTTTTACCTTAAGGAGGTGCAAATAATGCGGGGCAACCTGGATTATCTGATCAATGAAGTGCTTGCGTTCAGGCCTCGGGCCAACCAGCGACATATCACCTTTTAA
>Ga0299915_10000374_pt1 | contig 34546 bp, 31 predicted proteins | sample RVTome_13_FD_200263 | JGI IMG/M metagenome (GOLD analysis project Ga0299915, IMG submission 200263) | Soil microbial communities from uranium-contaminated site in the Upper Colorado River Basin, Wyoming, United States - RVT92D227 (version 2) ...
ATAGCTCGTGCATTATGGCAGGAATACCACCGGCTAAGTCCAAATCCTCAATATGGTAGTTGCCGGCTGGGCTTATCCTACAGATGTTGGGAACGGAGTCGCTAATCTCGTTTATCAGAGATAGAGGGAAATCAATCTCAGCCTCATGCGCTACGGCGGTAAGATGCAATACGGAATTTGTGCTGCCACCCAAGGCCATGTCCACGACAAAGGCATTGTAAATAGAATCCCTGGTGATAACATCTTTAGGTCGAATATCTTCGGCCAGCGCTTCCATGACTTGCTGCCCGGCTTTGTATGCCAATTGTCTGCGCCGTGCTTCCACCGCCGGTATCGTCCCATTGCCCGGCAAAGCCATCCCCAAAGCTTCGCACAGACAATTCATGGTATTAGCAGTAAACATCCCGGCACAGCTCCCGCAACCAGGACAGGCCACCATCTCCAATTCTTCCAACTCAGCCTCGGTCATCTTGCCTTTAGCCACTTTGCCTACAGCTTGAAAAACTGTAATAAGGTCAACTGACCTGGCAGCGTTTCCCCCGACAAATTTCCCGGCTAACATGGGGCCGCCACTGACAAAGGTCGAAGGCAAGTTAAGCCTGACCGCGGCCATCAGCATCCCCGGAATGACCTTATCGCAGTTGGGGATGAATACCAAACCATCGAAAGCGTGGGCCTGAGCCAGGATTTCCACCGAATCGGCAATGAGTTCTCGACTGGGCAAGCTATATTTCATTCCCGGGTGATTCATGGCGATACCATCGCAAACAGCTATGGTATTGACCTCAAAAGGCACTCCACCCCGGCTGCGGATTCCTTCTTTTACCGCCCTGGCAATTGCCTGGAGATGGATGTGCCCGGGAACAATCTCGGAAAAGCTGTTGATCACTCCGATAAATGGCTTATCCCAGTCATCCGAACAGCAACCAACAGCTCGCAGCAGCGCCCGGTGAGGCGCCCGCTCGATTCCTTTCTTCACCATATCGCTTCGCATTTAATTCACCCTATGAAAATCCAACGATTTTCGTGGAGGCCTAGTAGGTTGAGATCAGATTTTTCGAGGCTCGCTTAACTTACGCTCCCTCAAATGTATTATGTCGCATAAAATAACACAATGCCTGACTAGCGTCAACGCGATGTCTTTTGACGTGTCTAGCGGTCGTTCAGTTGTCATCGCGAGTTCTGACTTATCGGGACTCGCGATAAGGCGGAAGCCCGATGAATCAGACAACTACAAAACGGCTTTCGAGGCGTGAGGAATCCTTTCCTTCACGATTGAAGCGATGTCAATTAGACAAGCCAAGCTAAGTCAGAGCCCGAACAGGCCCTAACAGAACGTCATAGTGGACAACAAGTGGCTACGATGCGTCTACATCGAAAACTACGAAGCTGAACCCTTCCTTAATTGGAGTCCCATTTGCATCGAATATTCTCACTAATAGCTTGTCACTTACACTACCTGTGTCAGCATATCCACTGTAACTACTAACGACTGTTACATAGTCCAGGTAATAATAGTTTATGTCATCCAGTGTGATTTCCCACCGTTGCAGACCGCTATCCCAGCTTACTGAGTCAACGTTCAGTTCCTCTCCAACACTCCCGGCGCTACTAACTCTGCCCGCGGCTACAACCATGCTAGGTCCGGCAGGCCCGGCAGGCCCGGCAGGCCCAGTAGCCCCAGTAGGCCCGGTTGCTCCGGCAGGCCCAGTAGGCCCGGTTGCTCCGGCAAGCCCGGCAGGACCTTGTGACCCCTCAGGTCCGACTGGCCCTTGTGCCCCCGGCAATAAAATGGCCAGAACCACAGCCGCAATAGCCAGCACTATTGCTACAACAGCCAATACCAATGATCCTTTCATTGCACACCTCCTTTAGAGACTTTCTATAGATTCCGACTTTGCCCAACATTCTGCCACCCGCGTCCCACGCCGTCAACACCTTTCCCATCTTTGCGCCAAGAGGTTGTTACCAGATCTCCAATAAATCCCTGGGGGTTGATCTAACCCACGTTCCTCAGAGAAACCATGGCGCACAACGTAGTACCCAACCAGCGTCAATACGATGTCTTTTTGAGGTTGTTTGGCACGCAACAACAATCAAACAGCCTTGCACGGAAAAAGCCTTATGCCGACACAGCGCTACTAGAGGTATAGTGGCAGTATTACAGCAGGCAAATGGGCAATTTCACTCTCGGGTGTACTCTGGATCTCTGCCTCGCCGCCTCATTGCCCAGTAAGCCGGTGTCACTGAAGCCAGCACTAACAAGGCTATTATGGCCATCTTCTTGGCCGGAGTAGTATTGACCACCACGGCGCTCATGGCAACTGCGGGAGCCACCCCAACCCTCACTACTGGCTTCAGGCTGGGATAGTCGGTCATGAACTCAGCCATTTGGGGCCCTGCGTTGCAGCTGTAATGGACCGCCCATCTTCTTCCCTTCGGTGGTGACCGGCAACTTCCATCTGGCGAGCTAGACCCCGACTCCTGCGGCGACCACACTGCCGTCCGACTTGACTGCGATGGTGTGAAGGTAGCCTGCAGCAACCTCCACGATGTCGGTCCAGCCATCGACGTTGCACTGCCCATGATCGTTGTTTCCCGTCGCGACCACAGTGCCGCCAGACTTGAGTCCCACCGTGTGATAGCCGCCGGCGGCGATCTGGACGATGTTCGTCCAGCCACCGACGTTGCACTGGCCGTGATCGTTGTCTCCCGTCGCGACCACAGTGCCATCAGACTTAAGCCCCACACTGTGACCGTCGCCCGCAACGACCTGGTCGATATCCGTCCAATCGCCTACATCACCTTCCTCGTACATTTTCAACCCCGCGAAAACCGCTGTACCGGCAGACTTAAGCCCTACCGTCCGCAAAGCGCCGGCAGTGACCTGAACGATATCTATCCAACCGTCCACGTCAGACTGACCGAAGTCAGGCTGGAAACAAGGGGCCGGACCGTGCGATGGTCCCACGGCCAGGACGGTGCCATCAGATTTAAGCCCAACCGTGTGATAGCCGCCTGCTGCTACCTCGATGATGTCCGTCCAGTCATCCACATCGAGCTGTCGGTAGTGGTTATCTCCCACGGCGAGCACGGTGCCGTCGGATTTGAGTCCCACGGTGTGATAGTCACCAGCAGCGGTCTGGTTGATGCCTGTCCAGTCGCCAACCTCGCATTGTCCGAATTCGTTCCAGCCTACGGCGACCACAGTGCTGTTGGACATAAGCCCCACCGTATGGAAGCCACCCGCCGCCACTTGCGCGATGTCAGTCCACCTGCCCACATCACTCTGGCCGTAGTCCCTATCGGGGATTTCCTTTGTGAATACCAGCACTTCTTCTCCAGAGTAGATGGTCAGTTTGCCATCCGTGATTTCATACGTGACCTCAGGGCCAAGGATACTAAAATAGCGTTCCTCCTGTTCCATCAAGTGGTCGGGGCCGGCTAATTCTGTCGTATAAGCATCTGTAATAACCAATTTATTCCCAATTATTCTGACATTCCCATAATACGAATTTACGCCAGCGGATCCCTCAATCTCAGAGTCGCTGATTGTGAGTGTAATATCTGTACCCGACGAAAGGGGCATATCTCTAGCCGGGTAAGGCGCTATGAGATTCCCTGGGTCTCCGTAATATTCCAAGAACCACGTTCCCTGTAGCGCAGCCGGGGTAGGTCCCCAACAAGCCGTTCCCACAGTGAGGATGGTCAGCCCCAAGAGGGTCACCAGCTTCATCGCTTTGACTTTTACCATTTTCACGTACTCTTAAAGTTCCTGGACTGTCCAGCTACCTTATTGTGCCGCAGATACACCACAGCCCACAAATCCGTCTCCGGCATTTCATTCACTCTCCTCAAAGTTGTCACCTCCCTTCTAATACCATAATGCACAAGGTCGGAAAGGGGTATATTATTTTCCTTCTCTTATAGTTTCTCCACTGCCGATGAAGTGACGATCATCGTGCCCTCTTTTTTCTTTAGGGACGGGACGGCAAATACTGACCAGCAGCTTGAAGAGACAGGCGCCTGACTATGTCTGAACATCCCTATCACCACGGTAACTATATCGTCATTTGTTGATGCCCGAGCATCGGTACAATCGATGCCCGTGTGGGAATCGTAGTCGGCCTGAATATTTCGGCCTGTTTTTGTCTTTAGCCCTTCTGGCACCTCATTTCCCACGGCAACCACGGCGCCGTCGGACTTAAACCCCACCGTGTGACTGGAACCTGCGGCGACCTGGACGATGTCCGTCCAGTTGCCAACATCGCACTGCCCGCGGTCGTTCCTGCCCGCGGCGACCACCGTGCCGTCGGACTTAAACCCCACCGTGTAAAATCCGCCTCCGGCGACTTGGGTGATGTCTGCCCAGCCGTCGACCTCGCACGGCCCTTTTTCACCTTCTTCTCTAGCGTAGCTGTATCCTACCGCGACCACCGTACCGTCCGACTTAAGCCCCACCGTGTGATAGCCGCCTGCGGCGACCTGAACAATCTCCGTCCAGTCGCCGGCATCGCACTCTGGCGGGGAGTAGTTTTCCACAGAGACCATGGTGTCGGTGGCGACCACCAGTGTTGCTTGCCCTCGAGCCATAACAGGGGCCGTATCCAGCATCGACGCAGGAAGAATAAGGCTAAGAATCAGAGCGATAGAGAGGAGAACCAGTAAGAGCATTTTCCTATTTTTCATTGCCACCTCTCACTATCCATCATCTGAAAACCGAGATACGTCTCATGCATATGAAAGTCTCTCGTTTGAAAAATTCGGTTTTCCCAAAATCTCTCGCTTACAATTATAATAAGCTATCTTTGTTAAAATCCTGTTAATTTAAATATGTGTTACAATTTTTTCCATGATTATGTTGGACATTACTGTCGCACCTCCCGCTGGCAAGTATTCAAAAAGGGGTCAACTCTATTTTCTCGACGGGATTGCTTCGTCCCGATGAATCGGGCAACCACAAGAATCTGAAGTTTGTGTTATGCGTTGACCTAGGCTAAAATACAGGGCACCATGTGTTTAGCAGTGCCGGTAAAGATTGTATCCGTAGACGGAAATGAAGCCGAAACAGAAATCGCCGGGGTGAGCCGTCGAGTTAGCATTGTCTTTACCCCGGAGGCCAAGGTCGGGGACTACGTATTGCTTCATACAGGATATGCCATAGGCGTCATAGATGAGGCCGAAGCCGAGGAGACTTTGAAGCTCTTCGAAGAGATAGCAAGTCTAACCCCTTGAATAAGAAATACGAAATTCTAAGCGCTAAATCCGAAACAAATCTAAATGACCAGAATCCAAAATTCCAGATTGCTTTGAGCTTTGGGATTTCGAATTTGTTTAGCATTTAGATATTAGGACTTGGGATTTTTTCGGCCTGTGAAATTCATTGATGAATATCGAAACAGCGAGCTGGCTAGGAAATTAGCCCAAAACATCGCCAGGCGCTCGACCAGAACCATAAGACTGATGGAATTTTGCGGTGGGCACACGCATGCCATACTAAGATATGGGATTCGCCAGTTGGTTCCCAAAACGGTGGAACTGAGGTCGGGGCCGGGGTGCCCTGTCTGTGTTACAGCCAGCGCTGACCTGGACAAGGCCATCGCCCTGGCACACCTGCCCGACGTTATCACCACCACTTTTGGGGACATGATTAGAGTCCCTGGCAGCTATTCGAGTCTACAGAAAGCAAAGGCTGAGGGAGCGGATGTCCGAATAGTATATTCCACTATAGATGCTGTAGACATAGCCAAAGCCAACCCCGGGAAATCAGTCATCTTCATCGGCATCGGCTTTGAGACCACGGCGCCCACCATAGCCGCTTCTATACTTAGGGCACAACAGGAGAGTATAGAGAACTTCTATGTTCTGTCCCTCAATAAGTTTACGCCGCCGGTAATGAAAGCGCTGCTGGACTCAGGCGAGATAAAGCTAGATGGCATCGTCTGTCCCGGGCATGTCAGTGTTATAATTGGTTCTCATCCCTATGAATTTATCCCACGGGATTACGGAGTGGCCTGTGTCATCTCAGGATTTGAACCATTGGACATCCTGTTATGCATAGATAGGCTGGTGGAACAAATTGAAGAGGGTGAGCCCAAGGTGGAGATAGCTTACCCCCGGGGAGTAAAGCCCGAGGGAAACAGAAAAGCCCAGCAACTGATGGAGCATGTTTTTGAGATCGGTGAAGCTAACTGGCGGGGAATTGGAGTTGTCCCTGAGAGTGGCTTGAAAATTAGAGGGAAATACGAGCAATTTGACGCTGACAAGGCTTTTTCGGTGAGCCTGAAACCACCGAAGGAGCCTAAGGGATGCCGGTGCGGCGATGTAATCCGTGGCGCAGCGACACCGCTTGAGTGCCAACTCTTTAGAAACGTCTGCACCCCGGAAAGCCCTGTGGGTCCCTGCATGGTCTCCAGCGAAGGCGCTTGCGCCGCCTATTATCAATATGGGGCCACTGAAAATCTGCCAGGCCTTTAATATAGATGAGAGGGTTGAGAACATTCATAACCCCGTTTTTTATTCCCCCTTACCTTAAAAGTAGGGCCGTGCAAAACCTTATGTAAAACAAAGCAGAACTGATGCAAAATACTTCAGATTTAATACATTCAAGCCTACGCCTTACTACTCGATGGCGCAAAACTGTCCCTAATCTTGGCCAAGGTTCTCTTGTCACGAACCAACCATATAGGGCATTCACACACTGGTTTTTTACATTTGTGAGGACAGTATAAACTGTCCAAACTATCACTTCCGTATCGTTTCCAGATAATGCTGGACAGTTTTATCGGTGGCAGGGCCACTACATCTTCTCCCCAAAGAAATTTCTGAAACTCTCTTCCAATTTCCGGTATCACCTCTAGGTGATTAACCAAAGTGAAGAGCCATGAGGACACATCAGCTATCTCGTTCTCCAACCCCTTTTGTCGCCATTCTGGCTCCCCAGCCACGAATTCCTCACTATCATAGGTATACATCCGCAGCATGGCATTAGACACTTCTCCTACCTCTTCAAGCAAGTGGAAGGCTATGTCAGTCAGACTTAGGTGTCGCAAATTCGCCTCGTAGATGTTTTGGAACAGCTGTTGCCATTCATTAACAGACTTAGGCATATCATCTATATGGTCTTTGGCATATTGACGTAATTTGTTAATATAACCTCTAACTTGCTTTGGGTCACGGGTTTCGACTGGATATAAAAGACAATCACAGGGCCTAATCAATTGGATATCTGTCGCCTCGCCATCATTGATGCGTCGGCCAAAGCAGACAGGACATACCCACGGGTATTTGTTCCAAATAATAGCCGAGAGCGTCACCTCGGTGCGAATAGTGGATTCTTCTATTCTTTGCCTGCCAGCAACTGAGCCGAAGGCGTCTCTGATCTTGCCTACAAATGTAAAGAGCCACATCGAAAAGTCAGCGATATCTTCTAGGAGCTTCTTGCCTGGCTTATATTTGCGGGCTTCCTCACCAATAGCTGCGGCATGGTTAACGGCATGAAGCCAAACGTCCCAAATCAACCGCTTCTCGTCCTGTGTCTTATAGATTCCCGCCACCGCAGTTACAAATTCATCAAGGGGTATATTGCCGATGTTAGCTTTAGTGATTCTCATACCAACCCTCCTGCATGAGTCGCAATGCCTGTCTATGCAGTCAGTAATTCTCCTAAACTCGCACAAGCTGTGGGCTGACTTCCTCCAGGTGGTCTGCCTTGCGTATGGCTACCCGTTCATAGCGTGAGCACTTTGACCCTTTCTCTCCCTCAGGACAGTATCCCTGTGTCTTACAGGGTGGGCCAGCAAACCGGAAGATGCCTGGTGCAACCTTCATCAATTCACCGTGCATGAGCAAAGCGACTTGCCGAAATTCCCACTCTTCGACTTCGCATTCTCTCTGAGCCAATAAGTTCAACAAAGAGCGAGCGTTCATCGTTGTGACGATTCTGGTATTGAACGCAGAAGGCAAAACATAGCGCGCTGAACCCCTAGAGATTCCACATTGAACAAAACGCCTATACAGTTCTTGACACCGATCCATCATGTCTTGGTATTCTCCTGCCAATTTAGGGTGCTGCTGGATTTCGGGAGGTACTGTAAATTGCAGTCGAGATGAATCTGTTCGCTGCTGACTTAGCTGGGAGTGCGAGGCAATCCTATGCCTCACCAATTGATGAGTGAGCACACGACTAACTCCTGAAATCGCAAATGTGAAGTTTGCATGTTCCAACGGACTATGATGATTCCTCTCAATAATACTTCGGAGGATTCGCTGAACATCTTCGTGGCTAAGTTCAGCGCATACGGTTTCATAGTCTAGATTGCGAATGCAAGCCCGGGCGGCAGCTGCAACGATGAGCTCTGGGTCAGACGTGTGGTTTACTAGCTTAACTTGAATCATACTGTTCACCTCCTTTTATATTTATTAAATCCGTGACGCAACGAATGCTGGATTGTCAGAGCGAACAATAAGGTAGCCATGACTAGCTAATGACCGGACTCGTTCCGTTAGTTCCTTAATGAGGGCTGCCTCTTCAATGTTGCTATGAATCTTAGAGTGCGTTGAACGTCTGAGTAGGTCACCATGGCGTTCAATTACGTTGAAATTCCTCCATAGGTCACAAACGGAATGAAACTCCCAATAGTGGGTGAGCTGACCACCCGGCCCGCGCCGCTCTAGTCGGACGTAGATATTTCTAGCACTATATGATGCTCGGTCAGGCTCATCCAAGCATCTCGCAAACTGTTCAGTCCCAGGCAAAAGGTCATATCTATTGAGTTCGCTCCTCTTCACCCAAACGACTTCGCGTACCGCCTTTTCAGCAGCATGAGGTCGTACTCCTCCCCTCACAATTACACTTTCAAAGCCCAATACTATTGAATGAACGATGCCTTTCTTGGAATGATAAATATTACTTTGCACATGCGGAAGTAGTCGCACGATTCCTATTTCGGGCCCAAGTTCTTCGCGGATTTCTCTTATTAGAGCATCGTGAGGGCTTTCCTCTAGCTTGACTTTTCCCCCTGGCAGCTCCCATTTTAAGTGTGCCTCGGGTAACTCAGGCTGGTATCGTCTTGCTAGTAGAATTTGTGTATCACGAACAATCGCGGCTGCAACGACTAGGGTAGGCCCACGCTCAGTCACACTGTCACCTTCCCTACTTTACCGCATTATACAACACGGAAGGAGGTAGTACACAACTTTTCATAGATGCCGTCTTTCTGATGTTATACCGTCTAAAAGACAAAAAGTGAACTAAGCCATCTTTCTTGCACATACCCGAACTTCCTCAAGTAGCCCAACTTTTGCTTTAGACAGTGCTACCGCCATCATTGCTAGAACCGCCAAAGTAGCGTGGACACTGATACGCTCAAAACCTCTGAACTGGTGTTTTGCCAGCCTTCTTGTCTCTTTAAGCCTAGAATTACAGCGCTCAGCAGCGACCCGTTTATGATAGAGTGCTTGCCATTCCTCAGAGCCTCTAGTGATGCGGTAGCCAAACTGTCTGTAATCCTTGACTGGTTTTATCCAAGTCGTCTTGATTGTGCATCCTAAAGTTAATGGACAGATAGCTCTCCCAGCCTTTTCTGGACATTCGTATTGAAGTCCTTTCTTACTATCCCAGCTCCGATAAATCAACGGCAAGTCACCAGGGCAAATTGGTGCTGCTGGTAAACCGGCTAACTCATGTTCGGAGTGCTTGACGTGCTTAATAATAGGTTCGGCATCGAAATCTCTTACTATGGTCTGATAATGGTCATATTTATCATAAGCCTTGTCAGCTATTACGGCATTAGGATTGAACCAAGGCAGATTTTCCTTTGTCTTGCGGAGTAAAGGAAGCGTAGCCATCTTCTCATTATCCGAAGCTAAGGTTATCTCTTTGGCTATCGGGAGTTCCCAGTTAGCGTCCACAATAATTTGAAGGAGGTCAATCTGTTGGGTTAGGTATTGGAGAATTTCATCCTTATCCATAGATTAAGCTCTTTCCCTAGTCTTTTACTTTAATTTTTCTTCGGTTGGGTATAGCGCTTTAATCATAGCATTGAAGGCATCAAGCCACCGCTGCATTTGGTTTTCTGTCCAATATTGCCCCTCAGAAGGCAGTTCCTGGAGAAAGCCACTTATAGCTGGATGTACCTTGCTCAGAGTTATTCCTGTTTGTGATGTTTGGGTTAATGGAATGGGAACACCTGTAGGTTCTCTTTCTTCTGCTTTAGCCTCCAGTGAGACCTCTTTCTCCATTAGTCCTGCTGGCACAGGATGAATGAGCCGATTTGGGTCTGCTCGCTTGAAACCAGCTTGCTCTGCTGAAGCCAATAGCATCTTCAGAGCCACCGGCGCACGTTTTGAGGGAACACCAAAAGTACTTTGAAGAATATTTAAAAGCCCTTCCCGTGTAGAAGGAAGTGTTGAATTCTGGAATCTTTTATAGACTTCACGGAATAAAGGTACATTCAGAAAGGCTTCTGCCAACCGTAGGTCCCTCTGCGAACCAGGCTGAAGTGACGCCAGTCGCTCTCCTAATGGTGTTATTGAGACATTCTGAGTTTGAATATGCACAAGACCAAATAGCTTAGCTCCAAAAGCTTTAGCAATGAATGCACCGCTAGATTCATCTTTATGACCAAGATAGGAAGCTAATTGTGCAAACGATGCTTTCCCACCCGCTTGGTTATACAGTATTCTTGCTACTTGAAGAGCCGTTTCTAAATGATAATAAGGATAAGAGAATCGTGATACCTCTCTGCGTTTTTCCTCTGTGGCACTTGGCTGTGGCTCCTCCTCATGTTTGGTAATATCAATCATATGCAACCTCCTTATGCTACGTCTTACTGTTGACTATACCACAACTTTAGCAATTTGTCAAGTATTTTGGTTTGACATATTGCTATGGATATGATAAAATAACTACAATATGCTATAGCATACTTTAGCAATAGTTAGTTATTAGAATTGACAGATTTTACCAGGAGGTGTTATAAATGATGAAGAAAATATATAAGAGCCCTGGGGGAAAGGATTATAGTTTTGAAGGGCATGCTCTCAACCGAATGGCTCAGCGTCGGATAAAACGGAGAGATATTGAGTATGTTTTGGACAGTCCAGCTATTTCCTATACTGACCGGGAAGGTAATTTGTGTCTCGTAGGGTATTTGGAAGACCAGAGGCGGTTGAGAGTAGTAGTAGCTAAGGAAAGCGACCCACTCAATATAATAACTGCGATTATCCTTGACTAACCGAGGAGGAAAACAATGGAATATCAGTACGACCCCAATGCCGACTGTACATATATCCTCATTAACAATTTGCCACATGCATACTCTAAGGAGCTTGATGAAACAAGATTTATTGACTATGCAGAAGATGGAACTGTTATCGGGGTTGAACTGCTATACGTAAGCGGTGGGGTAGATGTATCAGATTTGCCATATCAATCCGAGATAATTAAGTTCCTTGAGGAACACAATATAAAAGTTTACGCCTAAATTGAGGCATTGCTCGCTTCACTTACTCTAGAGTCGTCATCTTTTTTTATCCCATAATCTAAGTCGGTGGTTTACATAAGGTTTTGCACGGTCCTACTTAAAAGGGATAGGGAAGGAGTCTATATGTTTGAGATTCCCCTCTTAAGATAAGAGGGGCCAGGGGAGTTATGAAAGAGAGACCCCTAATTCTAAGATGAATCTTACGAAGAAACTAAACTATTTGGAGCAGGCTTATGGATGACAGCATTCTTTTGGCCCATGGCAGCGGTGGCAAGTTGAGCCACGATCTGGTAGAGAAGAAATTCCTGCCTTTTCTGGCTAATCCGGCGCTGAATAAATTAGATGACTCAGCTATTTTCGAAGCCAGTGGGCGCCTGGCTTTCACCATCGACGGCTACGTAGTGAATCCCATCTTCTTCCCCGGCGGAGATATAGGCAAGCTGGCTGTCTGCGGCACGGTGAATGACTTGGCTATGAATGGAGCCAAACCTCTCTATTTGAGTCTCTCAGCAATCATAGAAGAGGGCTTTCTCTTGAGAGAGCTTGAGCAGATAGTGCAGTCAATCAAGAAAGCTGCTGAAGAGGCCGAGGTGAGCATCATCGCTGGGGACACCAAGGTGGTAAATCGGGGACAAGCCGACAAATTGTTTATCACTACATCGGGAGTAGGGGTAGTCTCTCCCGGAGTTGATATCTCCGGAGCTAACGCCAGGGTTGGGGATAAGGTCCTGTTGAGTGGCACTATTGGCGACCACGGCATAGCTATAATGAGTCAGCGCGAAGGATTGAAGTTCTCTATGGCTCTGGAAAGCGACTGCGCTCCATTGAATAAACTAGTGTCTCAGATGCTGGATGTCTCATCCAGGATTCATTGCCTCCGCGACCCTACGAGGGGTGGCCTGGCCACCACGCTCAACGAACTGGCCCGACAATCGAAGGTGGGCATTGTGATAGAAGAAGCCAAGATACCGGTGAAGGAAGAGGTCAAAGCTGCCTGCGAGCTCCTGGGACTGGATCCCATTTATGTGGCCAATGAAGGCAAGCTGGCAGCTATAGTTGACTCCGGCGATGCCGATAAGATTCTGGCCCGAATGAGAAAGAATCGCTATGGTAGAGATGCTGCCATCATCGGCGAGGTGACCGACAAGCACCCCGGAAAGGTCGTAATGAGGACAAAGCTCGGCCCTTCCCGTATCGTGGATATGCTATCCGGGGAACTGCTACCCCGTATCTGCTAGATGGTTTGACAGTCAGAATTCGCCAGTGTTACACTGCGTTCACCTGTGAAGCGTATTGGCATTCTGTATCACCCTCTACGGGAGAAAGCCCGAGATCTAAGCGAGAAACTGGAAGAGTTTTTGTCCTTTAGGGGCATCTCTTCGTGGCGGTGCTCGGCGTGGGACGAGGATAAAGCTAAACCACAGGTGGCGGGCACGGAGCTAATTCTAAGTATTGGCGGAGATGGCACTATCCTCCATTCTGCTCGAATCGTAGCTTCCTTGTCGGTGCCCATTTTAGGTATAAACCTGGGCAGGCTGGGGTTTATCACGGAGATAGATGGCGACGAGGTTATGTCTCATTTGCCCGGTTTGCTCAAGGGGAAAGGCTGGATTGAGGAAAGGGCCATGCTCGAGGCCCAAGTTGCAGACAAGACCTTTCATGCCTTGAATGATGTAGTGCTGCACAGTGTGGCGGTTCGCCTGGTTAACATAGAAGCGAAAACCAACGGCACGACGATAACCACCTACCGGGCCGATGGCGTGATTGTGGCCACCGCTACCGGGAGCACAAGCTACTCGCTCGCATCTGGCGGACCAATTCTTCATCCTCAATCCAGGGAAATCGTCCTCCAACCAATATCCTGCCACCTGGGATTGAGCCATGCCCTGGTACTGCCTCCGCAGAGCGTGGTTGATTTAAAGGTTGCCCACAGAGAAAAAGTCATACTCAGCATCGACGGCCAAATTGAATTGCCATTATCCGATGGGCAAACTGTCCGAGTGAGCCTCAGCCCCCACATAGCCCGCTTCTTGAGAATTCACGAGCCGACCTATTTCTATGGTTCGCTGTGGCAGAAACTGGGAGGGAGAAGAAATGAAAGCTGACATAAAGGTTGACCGAGCAAGGGTCAGCGATGCCAACTCCCTGCACCGTCTGATCAGTCATTTTGCCGATAAGGGGGAGGTGTTGCCTCGCGCTTTGTCTGAGATATATGAGGGTATCAGAGACTATTTCGTAGTCAGGAGAAGAGGGCGGGTTATCGCATGCGCAGCATTACAGGTTACCTGGGCTGATCTAGCGGAAATCAGGTCTCTGGCTGTGGACGAAAAAGAGCAGAACCATAGGATTGGCTCTGTGCTTGTCAAGGCCTGTCTAGAAGAGGCCAAGGAGCTGGGCATACCCAGGGTTTTCTGCCTCGTTCGTAAGCCGGCTTTCTTTGAAAAGCATGGCTTCCAACTGATCGATAAGAAAGAGCTACCCCAGAAGGTCTGGGCGGGATGCTATCGCTGTCCCAAGTTTCCCGATTGCGATGAGGTAGCTCTTATTCGCTACCTTTGAGACTCTCTAAGCAAAGCAACGCCATTTTAGCTAAAGTTAACTGCGTAATTTGTAATGAAATTCCTCTCCCTTGATGGGAGAGCATTAAGGTGAGGGTGAATTCCCCCTCCCTTTAATTCCCTCCCGCCAGGGGAGGGAAAAATTATAAGAACTTTTCTAACTAACTATTAGTAGGAAGCGTACGGTGAAGCCGGAGAAGAAGTTAGCCACACAACAGATTTATAAGGGTCGCGCGGTGAACCTACGGGTGGACACTGTGGAGAAAGCCAGCGGCACAAAAACCACGCGCGAGGTGGTGGAGCACAGCGATTGTGTAGCTATAGTGGCCCTTGACGAACAAGGCAATATCCTTCTGGTCCGCCAGTTCCGCCATGCCGTGGACAGGTTTCTTCTGGAGATACCGGCCGGCGGCATTGACCCCGGTGAAGAGCCCCTCGACTCTGTGCGCCGCGAATTACAGGAGGAAGTTGGCTACTTCCCCCGGAAAATAGACAAGTCAGGCGGCTTCTATGCCACCCCCGGCTACGGCACTGAGTACCTTCATAGCTTTGTGGCTACCGACCTTGTGGCCGCTCGTCTCGTGGCTGAGGATACCGACGACATCGAGCTGGTCCGCGTTTCCCCAGATGAGGTACCCCGCCTTATCGCGTCGGGCGAAATCTGCGATGCCAAAAGCATCGCTGCCCTGCTCATGTTCCTGTTTATGCGATCAGCGCAATAGATTCATCTCCGGGCTCATATCCCGAGCTGCACACCATCGATATCGGTCCCTCCACAGTGTTGTATTGGCGATACAGCACTATGGGATACATAAACAAAAAAAACTGTCGTATGCGTTGAAAATTAACAGGATCTTAACAATGAGAGTCTACAATAGAGTAGAGAATCAGACATGCTGACGGTTGTCTCGTAGCGTGGCAGATTGAAAATCTAGTGGGCTAACAGCACGGGAGGTGATTGAGATGAACAAAAGACTCACAATCGTACTGGTCATGGTATTGCTCCTGCCTCCGATAGCCTGTGCTGAGCCGGTGGCTGAGTGGGCAGATGAACCGATATCAGGCCTTGAGGCAGGCAGTGATGAGGCATTGCTAGTTGAAGGAAACGGCGCCTTCGCCTTCGACCTCTATCAGGCCCTTAAAGGGCAGGAAGGGAATCTCTTCTACTCTCCGTACAGCATCTCGCTGGCACTGGCGATGACATATGCCGGAGCGCGTAACGAAACCGCTCAGCAGATGGCTGATACTCTCCATTTCTTACTCGAACAAGATAAGCTGCACCCGACCTTTGAGTGGCTGGCTGCCGAGCTTGCCAGCAGGGGTGAAGAGGCTGCCGGTAAGGATGGAGAGGGATTCAGATTGAACCTTGTTAATGCCATCTGGGGGCAGAAGGATTATGAGTTCCTGTCTGACTTCCTAAATCTCCTGGCCGAGAATTACGGTGCCGGGCTGAGAACGCTGGACTTCATAGCGGAGCCAGAAGAGTCTCGCGTCACTATCAATGCTTGGGTCAGTAATCAGACAGAAGGTCGAATCGAAGACCTCATCCTGCCGGGTATGATTGATACCCTGACCCGGCTTGTGCTCACCAATGCTATCTACTTCAATGCTGCCTGGGAGAACCCTTTCGATGAGGACAGAACAGCAGATGGCCCGTTCTACCTGATTGACGGCGGGCAGGTAACAGTTCCGACGATGAAGCAGACGCACATATTCGGCTACGCCAGGGGGAACGGATATCAGGCAGTCGAGCTGCCATATGACGGTGATGAACTCTCCATGGTGGTTCTGCTTCCCGCGTCAGGTAATTTCCGGGCTTTTGAGGAAGGGCTTAAGTCCGGGCAGGTCGGTGGCACCATAAGGCATCTACAATCTAGGATGGTCAGCCTGACGATGCCGCAGTTTGAATTTGACTCACAATTCAAGCTGAAGGATACCCTCAGCGCCATGGGCATGAGAGATGCCTTCGTTTTTGGTGACGCGGATTTCTCAGGAATGACTGGCAACCGTGAGCTGTACATATCACATGTCGTGCACAAGGCATTTGTTTCTGTGGACGAGGCTGGCACCGAGGCCGGCGCTGCCACCGCAGTGATCCCTGGACCTGGATCGTCAGGGTTTGAACCTCCTCCTGTAGAAGTCACCATAGACCGCCCCTTCATCTTTTTCATTCGCGACATTGAGACGGGTGCCATTCTCTTCGTTGGACGCGTCCTGAATCCCAAGACATGAAGGAGAGCCGCCTGTATTGCACAGAAGCTTGTGTTGTAGCCGTGGCACGACGAAAGGGCGAATTCCGACTCCTTAACTCCGTGGTATTGTCTGCACACGGCACAAAGAATCAATTATTGACAATTTCCTGGATAGCGGTATAATGGTCTTAATAAGAGCAGTTGTTTCAGGAAGAGCTATTCTAAGAGATAGTGCTTCAAGAGCAACATAACGTGGTGGCTTAGGTGTGTGCGTCACAAGGTTGCGGTGGTTCTGACGATGCTCAGCGGAGCACATGTAGATACATGACCTCGGTTCTTTTTCCCTGCCAAGCTCAGAACCCGAATGGCGAAAATTGGATTTCAATTGCCATTTGAATTCTGAGCTCTGGAATCTGTTGGGGACTATGGTAAGTTCGGCGAAGGGTGACTACAGAAATCTGGAGGTGAAGTATGAACACAATACTTAGTTCGAGGACAGCTCGTTACTTAGCAAGATTCAGCATCTTTTTGATTACCGCGGCGTTCATTGCAGGGATGGTGGGCTGCAATGGTGATCAGTACAACCTCACCATCTCTAGCACCGCTGGAGGTAGTGTTACCGTCTCGGTTGATGGAGAAGAGACCGTGGTTGGCCCGGGTGCGAGAGAGCCCATATTTGACATTAGTAAGGGTACAGCGGTCAACCTGACTGCGACTCCACAACCTGGCTATCGGTTTGACAGGTGGACTGGCCAGGTGGCTGATATCAATGACGCTACGACCACCGTCACGGTGAACACTACCTATTCTATCACCGCTCGCTTTATCCAGGGCCTAGAAATATCGGACTGGTACCGTTTGCATGCCATCAGGACGACGAACAACTTGGGCGGCAGTCACATTTTGATGAACGACCTCGATTCCACCACCCCCGGTTATGAGCAGCTGGCAAACTCGACAGCTAATGGGGGAAAGGGCTGGCAGCCGATTGGAACCTTTACCGACACTTTTGACGGCCGCGGCTATGAGATAAGGGACCTGTTTATCAAACGCCCTAACGAAAACGGTGTGGGGCTTTTCGGTTACGTTGGTCAAGGAGGGAAGATCCAGAATATCAGGGTAGTGAACGCCACTATCACTGGCAAGGACAGTGTTGGTGGTCTGGTGGGAGAGAATTATGGCACTGTCAGCGACTCTTATTCCACCGGCAGCGTGACTGGCGAAAACTCTACTGGCGGTCTGGTGGGATGGAACCAGCGCGCTATCCTGGACTCCTATGCCACTGGCAGTGTGAGTGGCGGTTCGTGCATTGGCGGGCTGGTGGGATACAATAAGGGCACTGTGAGCAACTCCCATTTCACCGGCAACGCGACCGGCAGAGACGAGCATGTCGGCGGGCTGGTGGGATGGAACGAAGGCGCTGTGAGGAACTCCGACTCCATGGGTAGCGTGAATGGTACCCAGCAAGTTGGCGGTCTGGTGGGATGGAATGGGGGCTCTGTGGGCAGCTCCTCCTGCAGCAGCAACGTGACTGGCAACAATAAGTATGTTGGCGGTTTGGTGGGATACAATAGGGGCACCGTGAGCTACGCCGACTCCTCCAGCAACGTGACCGGCAGCGACGAGCATGTTGGCGGTCTGGTAGGATGGAACGAAGGCACTGTGGAAAGCTCTCAGTCCACCGGTAACGTGAAAGGCAATGACAATGTTGGCGGTCTGGTGGGATTCAATTACGAGAAGAGCACCGTCAAAGACTGCCGCTCCTCCGGCAACGTTACCAGTGAGGAGGGGTCTTATATCGGCGGCCTGGTGGGATGGAATGAGGGCAAGATAGAAGACTCCTATTCCAGCAGCAGCGTCAGTGGCCGTTTGTCCGTTGGCGGCCTGGTGGGAGGCAATGAGTTTGATGGCACTGTGAAAAAGTCCTACTCCACAGGCAATGTGAGCGGTGATACATATGTTGGCGGTCTGGTGGGACAGAATGATAACACTGTGGAAGAGTCCAAGTTCACCGGCAGTGTGAGTGGCAACTCGCGTGTCGGCGGTCTGGTGGGATACAATGAGGGGGCTGCCGTGAGCAACTCCTATTCGACCGGCAGCGTGGCTGGCGGTTCGCGTGTCGGCGGTCTGGTGGGATACAATGAGCAGAGCTCTGTGGAGAACTGCTATTCCACCGGTAAAGTGACTGGCCTCTTACAGCTTGGCGGTCTCGTGGGAGTGAGGAATAACGCCGCTGCGATCAACTCCTTCTGGGACATCCAAACCAGTGGACAAGCTACTTCGGATGGCGGGACGGGCAAGAACACCACGGAAATGAAGAGCATCACCACCTTCATGGAGTGGGACATAATCGAGATCAATCTTGGCGAGGAGAACAACATCAAATATTGGTGGAATATCGTTGACGGAGTAAAGTATCCCTTCCATAGCTGCAAGTCCAGTTAAGATGGGGTCAACTCTATTTTTTCGACTCGGCAGGGACAAACGAGGGTGCGAGAAAAATAGAGTGGACCCCGTTACGCGAAATGGGCAATAACAGCTTGACCCAGGGATACGCCGCCGTCGCTGCAGGGCACTTGCCTATGAGTGAAGACCTGAAAACCCCTTCTTTCCAGTAAGCTGACCGTTTTTCTTAACAGTAAGCGATTCTGGAATACGCCGCCGCTTAAGGCTACCTGGCTGATGCCAGTCTCATCGGCTATCGAGTGACACACCTCATTTATCATCCGGGCTACAGTGTTGTGAAACTTAAGTGATATCATCCCATTTGGGATACCCTGATGTAAATCTGCTATTACCGCCGCGAGCAGGTCTCTTAGGTGCACGATTCTTATTCCCTTATCTGCTACTATACGGCATGGGTAGTTTTCCTGAGCACTGGAGATTGCTTCGTCGCTTACACTGCTCGCAATGACGGATGAGTAAGCAGCCATTTCCAACTCCACCGCCGCTTGTCCTTCGTAGTCTATTTCGCCTCTTATGCCCAGGACGGCTGATATGGCATCGAAGAGACGTCCCATGCTTGAGCAAAGCGGTGAGTTGATCTTCCTTTCTATCTGGCGCTTGATAACGTCTACCTCGACTTCGCTAGCTCCCCTGACGGAAGCTATGTGAGATTGCTTTGCCCCGATTGCATCGGGGCTCGCAAAGACATGGCTCCGGCTCGCTGCAATGACATCGTTGAGGGCATCTTCCCCTAGTAGGGTGAGAACATAGGCAATGGCTGTGCGGTAGGGTCTTTTTATAGCTGCGTCTCCTCCAGGCAAAGGCAGGTATTCCAGATGCCCTGCCCTGCGAAAATTACGGTAGTCGGCAACCAGGAATTCCCCTCCCCAGATATTCCCATCCGCACCCACCCCTGTGCCATCGAAGGCCACGCCGATAACCGGGGACTCCAGCCCATTATCAGCCATGCAACTGGCAATATGGGCATGGTGGTGCTGCACAGGAACAAGCTTTATACCGGACTCACCTAACTCCCGGGCATATTTGGTGGCCAGATAATCAGGGTGGAGGTCATGGGCAACGATTTCAGGCTCTATATGGAAAAGCCTTTTATATAGGGATATAGTGCTGTCATAATGTTCCAGGGTTTCCATATTCTCCATATCGCCGATGTGCTGGGATACAAAGGCATAGTTGTCTTTGGTCAGACAGAAGGTATTCTTCTCCTCAGCGCCGCAACCAAGCACCTGCCTGGTCTTGAACGGGAGGTGGACTGGATACGGAGCGTAGCTACGCGCCCGCCTGACAAGCTGGCTTGTGCCTCGTTCTACTACGGCCACGCTGTCGTCGTAGCGGGAATAGATGTCCCGATTATGGACTAAAAAGTAATCGGCAATCCCGGAAAGCCTTCTCAAGGCTTCATCATTGTCCCGGGCAATGGGCTCTTCACTGAGATTGCCGCTGGTCATTACTAAAGGCCGGCCTGTATCTCTGAGCAATATGTGATGAAGCGGCGTATATGGCAGCATAATTCCCAAGAACCATAGATTTGGCGCTACCTCTCGGGACACAGATGAGCCCTCTCTCCAGATCACGAGCACGATGGGGTTTTGCTGTGAGGTGAGTAGTCTTTCCTCCTCTGGCAAGACATAGCAGTGCTTCTTAGCTTCTTCAACAGTGGCAACCATTACGGCAAAGGGCTTGGAAGGGCGATTCTTCCTCTGCCGCAATGTTCTGACTGCGCTGTCGTTCGTGGCATCGCAAGCCAGGAGAAAACCCCCTAGTCCTTTGATAGCCACGATTTTCCCCTCCCTGAGCTGCCGGCCGGCAGCAGCTACAGGATTCGAATCGTTCACCAGATTGCCCCGGTTGTCAACTAGCTCGATCTGGGGACCGCATTTCGGACATGCGTTTGGCTGAGCATGGAAGCGGCGGTCCAGAGGATTGTCATATTCCGCCTGGCACTGGGGACACATCTGGAAATAGCGCATCGTGGTCTTAGGGCGGTCATAGGGCATGCCTTCAATTATGGTAAAGCGTGGACCGCAATTGGTGCAGTTGGTGAAGGGATAACGGTAGCGGCGATCTTCAGGATTCAGCAACTCATCAAGGCAAGCCTGGCAGGTAGCGATATCTGGAGAAATGAGCTGGTATTTCCCGCTCTGAGCCTGGCTCTGCCGAATCTCGAAGTTCTCGTAACCGACAGGGCGATGATACTCGACAGTTATGTTTTCGATGTGAGCCAGCGGCGGGGCTTTGGTCTCGAGCTCTCGCTCGAACTGCGTAACAGCGTGCGCTGCACCCTCTACTTCAATCCTGACACCTTCCGAAGTGTTGTAAACCCAGCCCTTAAGATTATGCTTAACAGCCAGTCCATAGACGAAAGGCCGGAAGCCGACACCTTGAACAATGCCCCGGACGCTAATAGAAGCTAATTTGAGAGACTGCCTTGCTGTTCTTGACATACACTATCTCGCGAGAATCTTGCGATTCTCGTGGAAACCCCGCTTAATTTGAAATCAGAATTCGCCCGGGGTTAGTTTATAAGAGGATTCCTGAGGAATGCAATATTCGGTTAAACCTATACCAGCACGCCCTCGATTTCAGACATAATCTCTTCATCAATGCAGTGCTCAAGGTTAATTGCCGCACTGGGGCAGGCAGCAACGCACACGCCGCATCGCTTGCACCTGATGTCATCTATAACCGCTACAGATCCGTTCTCAGATTTCTCTAGTTTGATGGCGTCATAGCTGCACAGGAGAACACAGACTCCACATCCGCTACAGATATCCCGATTGACCTCAATTTCCGGTATCTCAATCTGAAGCTCTAGCGCCACACATCCTTTGCAACTCTTACACGGGCCGCAGTATAGACACCTGCCACCCTCCTCCACCGCCTCTTCGAGAGTAAATCCTTTCTCAAAGGGTTTGAAGTTTATCCTTTCTTTCGCCGGCAACCACATAAGCTCAGGTTGAGGCTTGTACTCTGCAGCCCTGGGAATGGCCGCTTTCTCATATTCCTTCTCTCTTCCTTTCTTAAGGTCTTCGCCTTTGAGGTAGCGGTCTATAGACTCGGCAGCTATTATCCCCTCTCTCATGGCCTCTGCGGCAAAGCCTACCCGCCTGACATCGCCTCCAATGAAAATCCCTTCTTTGCGATTGCTCATCAAAGCAATGGGGTCGACGTCAATCCTGTCTCTTTCATCCAGTAGACCCAGTTGTCGGAAGGGTGTCCTTGGCCAAGTTTGCCCGATGGTGATAAGTAGCACATCGCCCTCGACATATATCACATCGCTCCGGTCGAACTTGGGATTGAATCCCCTGTATCCCATCTCGTTGTAGACCCCTGTGCATCGAGGGCACTCTATCTTCTTGAACTTCCCATCCTCCCCAATTATCTCTTCCACACCACGGGAATAGATAATCTCCACTCCTTCCTCAGTAGCGCCTTCGATTTCTTCAACATCAGCCGGTATCCCATCTTTGGAAGACTTATCCTCATTCTCAAGGCACACGAGGGTAATTTTTCCACCAAGTCGTCGGGCGGTTCTCGCGGCATCAAAAGCCACGTTCCCGCCTCCAATTACTATCACCCTTTTGCCCTCAAAGAGCCGAGGATCAACCTTCCCTTTGTTGACGTCAGAGAGGAGGTTCAAACCAAACATTATTCCTTGCAGGTCTGCTCCCGCCACAAGTTTTCCCTCAAATCTAAGGCGTCTTGGAAAGGGAGTGCCGGTAGCAATGAATATGGCCTGGTAACCTTCTTTTCTGAGTTCACCCATCGTTTTCGCCCAATCTCCCATTTTGGGCTCGAATTTAACATCTCTGACATCTATACGAGCAATCCTCACCAAACTATCCACAGTATCATCCAATATATTTTTAGGAAGGCGATATCTCGGAATTAATCTCAGAGCGCCCCCTAAATCCGAACACCTCTCCACCATAGCGACCTGATAACCCTTCTTGCTCAATGTATGAGCACACATCAGGCTTGCCGGTCCTCCTCCAATCACCGCCACCTTTTCCCTGGTAGGAGGAGCGTATGAAGGTTTTGTTTTCAGATAGGGCAGATAATGCTCGGCGATAAATCGCAAAAGCAGTTTTCTTCTCACTGCCCCAGTTTGGTCTTTATAGTTACACTCTTTTTCGCAAAGCCCACATATATGGCCGCAGATTATCGGGAAAAGAGGGTTCTGGTCATAGACCTCATCACCTATCTTCAATATCTGGCTGCGGGCCTCCTTCTCATCCAGAGGAAGGCATGAAATCATAACGTGATTGCGCTGAATGTCTATTTTAAGAGGACACCGAACTTGACAGGGCGGCAAATACGCCTTGCCACTGGCTTCATCAATTACTTCCTCAATTCGCGAAGCACCTTGGTCTACCTCTTTCGCCATGTTTATCAAACCTCCTTTTGGGTTATGTGCATTGACCGCGAGAGCCATCTTTTCTAGAACTAGATAGTTAGAGCGTCGCGATCATATAGAGAAAATAGCACAGTCCATCTTCCTGGCGATTTCGGGCAATTCCTTTCATTTTGGGATTACAAGTTGTGGGTATAACAAACCGCCACATCATACCTTATGTCCGAGTTGTTGGCAAGCCAAAGCAGGCTATACTTTAGTCAGACCTTGCACATTCAGCCATTTACCCGTAAAATGCTTAACGCTGCCCCCATCGTCTAGCGGCCTAGGACATCAGCCTTTCAAGCTGAAGATCAGGGGTCCGAATCCCCTTGGGGGCACTTCTTACGTTAATCTATTCTTTAATCAGGGTGTCACAGGTTCGAATCCTGTACGGCTCACCAAAGCTATCTGACTGCATTCTCCCCTGACTTTTGGAAAGAATCAGGGTATCAGCACGCCGGGCCAGAGAGTATTGACTCCATATTCACCCACGAGTATGATTGTATAAATCATGCAGCAATTGCTCATAAGTTTGAGCGATTGGATCTGCCAACAGTGGTAGGAGATGAGCGGTGTTTGAATCGTTCCAGGGCGGCAGGTACAAGGTCAGAAAGAAGCTGGGAGAGGGCGGCAAGGGTATTGTCTTCAAGGCTGAGGATACCAGACTTGGCCGCACCGTAGCCATCAAAGTCATTAAAGGTGAAGGCCTTGACCAGGAGTCCTTTGCCCGCTTTGAACAGGAAGCCAGGGCTACCGCCAGCCTTTCTCATCCTCATATTGTCGCCATATACGACATCGGCCAGGAGGGCGAGAGCCATTACCTCATCCTGGAGTTCGTCGATGGCCCTAACCTAAGCGGTTTGATCCGCTCTCAACCTGGTGCACGCTGTGATGCCGCTACCACGCTCAGAATCGGCAGCCAGGTCTGTCAGGCACTGGAATATGCGCATTATCATGGCATCCTCCACCGAGACATCAAGCCGGAGAACATCATGATCACCTCCGCAGGGCTGCCCAAGCTGATGGACTTCGGCCTAGCCAGAGCATTGGGTGGACCTAATCTCACACAGCGAGGTGTGATAGTAGGGACTCCCGCCTATTTGCCTCCCGAGCAGGCCCTAGGAAAGCGCTCCGATGCCAGGTCAGACCTCTATTCCTTGGGCTGCGTTCTTTATGAGATGGCCACTGGCAAGCCTCCCTTCCCTGGAGATGACCCGGTTAAAATCATTTTCAGCCATATCAACGACCTGCCCTTGATGCCCCGAAAACTGGCCCCGGAGATTCCGGAAGCCCTGGAGCAGGTCATCCTCAAGCTTCTTGCCAAAGACCCCGACCAGCGCTACCAGTCGGCCAGTGAGCTTTTCCAGGCTCTCAAGTCTGTGAAGGCGGCGGCAGAGGCTGGACCGACGCCTGTAGCCGTGCCAACCGAGGAGAAAGCGGCTGAAAGAATGCCCACGCCCGAGCCGCGATGGGCTCAGGCGCTGGTGGACCGGGAGCAGGAAATAAAAATCCTCAGGGCACGCCTGGATGCAGCCTTGAGAAGTGAAGGAAGCCTGGTATTTATCACTGGAGAGGCCGGCATTGGTAAGACCAGGCTGGCCTATGAACTGAGAAGCTACGCCAAGCTCCGGGGTGCCCAGTGTCTCATGGGCGGGGGTCACGAGCGGGAGGGAGCTGTGCCCTACGAGCCCTGGAGCAATATCATCAAGGAATACTTCCACTGGGCACCACCCCTTCTTCTGTTCAAGGCCGTTGGCGCCTTTGCCCCGGAGTTGGCGAAATTAGTTCCCGATATCGGCGAGAGGTTAGGCACCGTCCCACCTCCAACGGCGACAACCGCCGTACAACAGCATGTCCGCCTTTTTGAGGCGGTTACTCAATTCTTTGTCAACATCTCCAAAGAGGTCCCGCTGGTGCTATTGCTCGATGACCTGCAGTGGTTCGATGACGCCTCGATGGGGCTTCTGCACCACATGGCGCGGGCTATCACCACCGAGCGTCTCCTGGTGGTGGGTGCCTATCGTGACCTGGAGCTGGACGATCAACGTTCCCTCTCCCGCAGGGTTGCTGAAATAAACCGGGAGAGGCTGTTTCATGCGATTCCATTAAAGCGACTGGCTTTCGATCATGTTCTACAAATGATCAGGCAGACGTTCGGCGAGAAGGTTCCCAGCGAGCTGCCCGACCTGGTCTATGGCAAGACGGAAGGCAATCCTTTCTTTGTCGAGGAAGTATTACGCTCTCTGGTCGAAGAGGGAGCAGTCTACCCGGTAGAAAAAGGTTGGGGGGTAAAGGACCTTTCTCAGGTACATGTTCCTCGAGGCATCAAGGAGGTACTCGGGAAAAAACTGGAGCGCCTGGATGAACAATGCTCCCACGTCCTGAGTGCAGCGGCGGTGATTGGCAGAGAGTTCAGTTTTCCGGTGTTAAGGGAGGTTACTGGCTTAGGTGAAAACGAATTGATCGACATAATTGATAAGTGCCTGCACGCCCGCCTGGTAGTAGACAGGCACATCCCGGGAGAGGAAGTCTACGCCTTCGCCGACACCCAGCTCAGAGATGTGCTCTATGAAGGCATCAGTCCAGTCAGAAGGAGGAGGCATCACCTGAAGGTGGGAGAAGCGGTGGAGAAGGTATATGTCAGGAAGATAGACGACTACCTGGAAGCGCTGGCGTACCATTTTCTTGAGGGGAATGACCTGTCAAAGGCTGTTGACTACGCTCAGAAGGCCGGGGATAAAGCAGCCAGATTGTTCGCCTGGGACCAGGCGAGGCGATATTATGAAACCGCACTGAAGCTGACGGAGAAAAGAGGGTAATGATAGAAGAGGAGCTTGCCAAGAAGGCGCAGCTATTAGAGAATTTGATCGCCGTCTCTTTAGCCCAAATGGATTATGATGCTGCCCTTGGCTATACCAGGTCGGCGCTGGAGCTGTATGAGAAGCTGGGCGACAAACAAAAGATAATCCGCGCTCAGATGAGTTTCATAACCATATACAGTGCCCTGGGCAGGGAAGATTTGGCCCTTGAACACGTGGAGGCAGCCAGGACCATGTTAGAAGAGGATCCTGATAGTGTGGAGAAGGGGCTGTTATATCAACGTATGGCACATGTATATCTCCACCTGGGACAGCCGGCTACCGCCCTCAGCTGGGCACAGAGGGCTGTGGACTTATTCGCCGGGCTGGGTGTGCCTATGGGCACACGGCTGAAGGCAGCCTCCAGCCTGGGAACGGCATGGACGTACACGGGACGGCTAGACGAAGGCATAGCCTACAATGAGAATGTCTGGGCCCCGGTCGTCAAGAAGGGAAGCCCGCTCGTTATCGGCATGCTGGGCCAACAGCTTACCCTCAACTTGGCTTTGTTGCGGGATGTCCCAATGGCCAGGAAATGGGGGGAGAAAGCTCTGCCCGAGACGACTAAGTTCGGCATACCTACAATTGAGCTCTTCCTGAGACGCCCGCTGGCGCTAATATATGCACTATCTGGAGAAGTTGCCAAGGCGGAGGAATCCTGCCGGGCAGTCGAGACTATACAGGACAAGGACTCAATGGTAGAAGCCGGGGCAATCTGCCCCTTTGAAGACGTTGCCAGCGTTGGATTTCACTATCTGCGCCAGGGAGAATGGGACAAGGCCAGGAAGTATCTGGAAGGGGCGATAGCCATCCATCAGGACAGGAATAACCTCGCCGCCGTGGACGCTTGTTCCTTTGCCCTGGGCAGCCTCAACTTGGAGCTGGGAAACTTTCCGAAAGCCGAAGAGTTGCTGCTGAAAAGCTTAGGAATCTGCCAGAACGGGGGCAACGTCATCTTTGAGCTGTGGGTGCTCCCGGTGCTGGCTGAGCTTTACCTGAAGATGGGCCAGCCTGACAAGGCGGCGGAGTATGTAGACAGGGGCTTTGAGCTGATGAAAGCTGACCAGAGCTGGTATGGCTTACCCGCACCCATGCATCTGGCCAGAGGTATGCTGTCCGCAGTGAGGAAGGACTGGGATACAGCGACCGAGTCTTTCGACAAAGCCATTCAAATCAACAGGCAATACCAACTCCCCTGGGATGAAGCCAGTACCCTTTATGAGCGAGGATTGATGTACCTGGCTCGCGGCGGCAAGGGAGACCGGGACAAGGCACATGAGTACCTGGATGAAGCACTTGCCATCTTCCAGAAGGTCGGTGCCAAGAAGGATGCGGAGAAGGTGCTCAGGAAGAAAGAGATGCTGAAGGCCTAGGCCCACTACCCGTTCACCTTATCAATAGTCAAAAACCACAGTCTCGCCACATATTGCACAATCGTACACAAGGTACCAAGAATTACCTGTTTCCACGCTCAAAGACATACCTCTTGTATCTTTCAAACAGCCCCTTAAAGTGCCATACTTAATTGGTGATTAACAACGATTTCCTGTCTGTTTTCCTCATAGCCTTAGGCTTATCTGCAGACTGCTTCGCCGTAGCCCTAAGTGGTGGTATTTCAAAAATAAACCATTCTTGGCCACGGTTACTACGCGTATCCTTTTCATTCGGGCTATTTCAGGCTTTGATGCCGGTTCTTGGATGGTTGGCTGGGAGAAATGTTGTCCAGTTAATCGCCGATTATGACCACTGGGTAGCTTTCGCTACGCTCGCAATTGTTAGTGGAAGAATGCTCTGGAAATCATTCCGCTCTGAACATAGCCAAGGTAAGGAAGTCGATATTACTAGGGGTCTTTTGCTTATCACGTTATCAATAGTAACGAGTATTGATGCACTGGCCGTTGGCCTATCCTTTGCCTTATTGAATGTGAATATTGCAGTAGCCAGCCCAACTATCGGTGCAGTGGCTTTCGTGGTTACGACAATAGGATTCAAATTGGGCAAGAAAGCCAGCAAGCTGATTGGCAAACGAGCTGAGACAATCGGGGGCGTTATACTACTAGCCATTGCATTTAGAATTCTCCTGAGCCATGTTCTCCAATGAGGCTGTGGTAATGTAGTAAATGGTGCAATGGCAAGGAGGCTCAATTTGCGTAACCATCTTACTCACAAATTAGATGTTAAGCGCAAAGGAAATTGATAGAGTTCTACCTTTTGTCATACACGGCTCACTACATCTGAGTGAAGCCGTCCTGCTAACACTTTTGCTAACGAACTTTTCACCACCTCAAAACAATAGGTGGTACTAAATAGTACCACCTGAAGCTAGATTGCCAATACAAAGGGATCAGGAATTACTTCTTTTCACGCTCAGGGACATACCTTTTGTATCTTTTAATCAAAGCCATACCAGGTGCTCACATTGTCCAGCGGTTCTCTTTCGGAGCGAAACTGATTGACAGGATCATCCCAGTCGGGGTAGCCAACAGCTATTCCCAGCACTATGACTTTGGAATCCGGTATTCCCAACACTCTCCTTAATACATCAGGATACACGACAGCCTGTATCTGAGCAATGGTTCCCAGCCCATACCTGGTAGCCAGCAGCATAATGTTCTCAGCCACCAAGCCGCAGTCAAACAAAGGCCAGATATTTAGTCCGTCGCCCTGCTGATAGAAAGAGCGGTCAATATAGATGTAGATCGCGCACGGAGCTTCGAATAATCTCAAGCCCTGCAAGACCCACCGCTTCCTTTTTTCTTTGTCTTCCCTGCTTATTCCCTTTAGTTCGAGAACCTTCCTGCCTATAGCACGGTAACGAGTATCGTAAGGCTGGGGAAATTCTCGAGGACGAGGGACGTCGGGATTGTCTTCTTCTGCCGCTGCTGCTTTCTCAACAAAGGCTTGTCTTATTTCCTCCAGTTTCTTCCCGGTCACTAAGGCGAATTCCCAGGGCTGAGTATTCCCCCAGGAAGGAGCTCGCAAAGCCAGCTCCATTATCTCCCTCAGAATTTCTTTGGGCACGGGGTCGGATTTAAAGGCCCGAATGCTTCTCCTTTGATTGATAGCTTCAACAATGTCCATATCCTGGTGTTCCTCCCTTCGTCCTGATTAGTAGACAGGACTCACTATTTTAACCCACAATGCAGCCATTTTCACAGCTTCCCGCTTCCACTGCCAACAAGCCTGCTATGGCCATCTTCCCCACCAGAGAAAGCCCTTCTTTTCTGTAGTTCCGAGGAGCGAGATTCCTCGCTTGCGCTTCGGAACAGATTCCATAATCCCGATGAGACCGGTTAGAGTGGAGGTCACCACCCACTTTCAGGTGCTCCTAATGGCAGAAATGAGCAGCTAGCCTGCAAAGACAATATAACGATTCTTCCGCCATTGCAGGCGAAAGCAGGGGGAAAAACGCAATTCAGCGTCTTTTGGTCCGGGTAGCTTTCTTTTCACGTCCTTTTTTCTGGACACCTTTCTTTCTGCGCACGAAGAAAATCACCAGTCCCACCATCACCACTGCTCCCGCGATCCCGCCAATGAGAGCCCAACTGACAGGCTGTCCCTTCTCAAAGTTAGCCGTTACGGAATATTCATCGTTCACAGTAATGGCAGTTTGTGCAGCATTAACATTGTTAATCGTGTCCACATCACCGGTCCAGCTGACAAACCGGTAGCCCCTCTCCGGCCTGGCCATCAAGTTGAGTCTCCTACCGGGGTAATAGGGGAAGGCCCCCTCCCCGGGTCCAGTTACCTCACCACCAATGGTACTGGTGGTGATAAGGTAGAGTGTGGCATTGCCTAAATTCCATTTCGCGAGTTCGACTTCCAGGCCTGCGGCGACCACGGTGCCATCAGCCCTGAGCCCCACCGTGTGAAAGTTGCCTGCGGCCACCCCGATAACGTCTGTCCAATCATAAGTGTTGCATTGCCCATCGTGGTTATGTCCCACCGTAACCACGGTCCCGTCTGCCTTGACTCCAACTGTGTGCCCGTAGCCTCCGGCTATCGTGCGATAGTATTCACCGGCAGTGACTCGTTTGATATCTGTCCAGTCGCCGATCTTACATTGACCATAGTCGTTATATCCCGCGGCGACCACGGTGCCATCGGCTCTCAGCCCCACTGTGTGGCCCCAACCCACCGAGATCTGTACAATGTCTGTCCAGTTGCCGACGTTGCACTGTCCGATTTCATTATTTCCCACGGCTACCACGGTGCCATCTGTTCTGAGCCCTGCCGTGTGACCATGGCCCGTGGCCACCTGGGTGACGTTTGTCCAGCCGCCGACATCGCATTGCCCGTAGCCGTTGTCCCCTACGGCGAGCACAGCACCATCGACCTTAAGCCCCACCGTATGATGGCCACCGGCAGCAATTCCAGTAATGTCCGTCCAGTTTCCGACATCGCATTGCCCGAACTGGTTCCATCCCGCGGCGACCACTGTGCCATCGGCTCTAAGCCCCACTGTGTGACTGTCGCCTGCGGCGATCTGTACAACATCTGTCCAGTCGCCTACATCACACTGACCCTTGTTGTCGAATCCCACAGCGATTGCGGTGCCGTTAGCCCTAACTCCAACCGTGTGACCGTAACCTGCGGCGACCTCTACGATGTCTGTCCAGTCACCGACATCACACTGACCTTGGTAGTGCCATCCCGCAGCGACCACGGTGCCGTCCGCCTTGAATCCCATGGTGTGAGTGTAGCCTGCGGCGACCTGGATGATGTCAGTCCAACCACGAACACTGCACTGGTCATATCTGCTGTCCCCGATGGAGACCACGGTGCCATCAGCCTTCAGCCCCACCGTATGATCAGCACCCGCGGCCACCTGGATGATGTCAGTCCAATTGCCGACATTGCACTGACCGTAGTCGTTGCGTCCCACGGCGACCACCGTGCCATCGGCCCTGAGCCCCACTGTGTGACCGTAGCCTGCGGCGACCTGAACAATATTCTTCCAGGCACGGACATCACACTGATCATACTCGTCATATCCCCTGGCTACCACGGTGCCGTTGGACTTAAGACCCGCTGTGTGATAGACACCCCCGGCCACCTGCACAATATTTTTCCAGCTACTGACATTACACTGGCCATACTCGATGTTCCCCATGGCGACCACTGTGCCATCGGATTCAAGCCCCAACGTGTGATAGCCACCAGCGACGACCTCGATGATGCCCGTCCAGTTGCCGACATTGCACTGGCCGTAATCATTGTTGCCAACACCAAACACAGTGCCATCGGACTTGAGCCCCGCCGTGTGATACCCACCTGCAGCGACCTTGATGATGCCCGCCCAGCCGCCGACACCACACTGTCCGGAGTTATTAAGTCCCATGGCGATCACGCTGCCATCTGCCATAAGCCCTACCGTGTGATAGCCACCAGCAGCGACCATGGGTATTGCCTGCCCCTGAGACAAATTCAGCGCCATTGGCAAACCAAGGCTGGAGCTATCTGCTGCCAGATGAGTAATCGCATAGTCATCCAGCACGGACACAGGCGTCGATGAAATTCCCGCTACCAGGGCAGGAAGAGTCAAGCTGAAGATCACGACAATAGAGAGCAGAGATGGTAAGAGGATTCTTTTGTTCTGCATTGTCACTTCATCATAATATTGTCTATCGAGGTCATTTAATAACCAACCCAATCATTTTGATGCGCCGTGGGCGACCGCAAAACTGGAAGACCATTCCCTTTCGTTTCATTCAGAGTCAGGATGATGATCAAACGGTCTCAATAACTAGCTCTTGAGCGAAATCTCCGGTTTACGGATTATATGGCTTGCCTCTTCTATAGTCAATGTCTCCCCCTGGGTTTTTGCATAGTTCCGCTCGCCTTTTCACTTCTCCCACGCACCTTCACCAACAAGAGGCACGAAATAGCAACCACCCAGGTTCTCTATCCTGTTTCCCTTCCGCAGCCTGGTAACCCTGAGCAAGTCTTGCTGCCATCGAGACCCAACTGGGATTACCAATCGCCCACCCCAGGCCAGTTGCTCCAGGAGAACTTCAGCCAAGGTCGGAGCACCGGCAGAGACTATAATAGCATCGTAAGGCGCTCCCTCTGGCCAACCCAGAGTTTTGCCAGCAATGTGAACCTCGATGTTGGAATAACCGAGAGTATCCAGAACTTGTCTGGCTGATTCCGCCAATTCAGGTATACACTCCACGGTAACCACTTTTTGAGCTAATTCAGCTAATATCGCTGCTTCATAGCCGCTTCCAGTACCCAGCTCCAGCACCTGTTCGCGCCCCTTGAGCTCCAAAGCTTGCACCATCAGGGCCACAATAAAGGGCTGGGAGATGGTTTGGCCGAAGCCAATGCCTAAGGGTCTGTCGTCATAAGCGACATGATATTGCTCTGGTGACACAAAAGCCTCACGGGGAACACGCCTCATAGCTTCGACTACACGCTTGTCGGCGATTTCATGGTCAAGATACTTGAGTAAAGTTTCTCTAGCCCGCTCTAGATCCGCCACAGTTCACCGCCGGGGGACGCCAACGTTAGCCAAGAACGAAAGACAGGATTATGAGGATCAGAACTATTGAGCCGGCAATGATGCCGATGCGCTTTACTTCTGGCATAACATATTGATAACGGCTGGTTAAATCTTGAGCTTTGGGGCCTTGAGCTCTTGGGGATACTCGAGCCGGCGATTGTATCTCAGCGGATAGCGGCCCCGATTGTTGCGAATTCCTCTCCTGTACCACCTTCGCCACTGCAGCTCGATGTTTGGCTTTAGCACGTCGTGATTTCTTTGGCATTATCCTCTCCTTGGTGCAGGTTGCTTATATATTCTTGTACTGGAAATATACGCATGACCCAAAAGCCGCTGGAGTTGATTCAGCTCGACGCCATTCTGCAGCTTACGTCTGGCAAAGCTGTGGCGCAAGGTCTGCGGTGTGACTTTGCCGCTTAACCCTGCCCTCGAGGCATAACCCTTGATAATCTGCCAGAACCCTTGCCGGGTCAACCTCTTACCGCGGCGGTTAAGAAATAGGGCTTGTTCACTTTCGTCATACAATAAGTCAAGCCTATCACTTCTAAGAAAATTCCCTAGAATCAGGCCCAGGCGATGCTCGAAAGGGACTTGTCTTTTGGCATCAATACGCACACAATTTCGTTCCAAATCAATGTTTTCAGTGTTCAATGACACCAGTTCGCTTATGCGCAAACCAGTAGCATAAAGTAGTTCCAGCATCACTGCATCTCTTTTGGCTTCCGGAGTCGATAGTTTCGCTGCCTCGGCAAGCAACTTCTGGTACTCAGAGGGAGATAGGAACTTAATGGCACGCCTGCTAACTTGAGGCGAGGGCAAATGCTGTGCCGGATTTTCCCTCATTCTGCCCGAATCAACCATAAATCTGAAGAATGATTTGGTTGATGCGACCTTGCGAGCGGTTGTGGCCACGGAGTATCTCTTTTCCCTGAGCTTGAGCAAATAGCTCTTGAGAAGCTCTCCATAGGATGTGATTATGCCCTTTGCCTGCTCTGCGCTGATGAAGGCTACCATTTGAGTCAAATCATTCCGATAAGCAGCCAAAGTATTCTGAGAATAGCCTTTGTCCTTGGTCAAATACTGCAGGAAGGCTTCGATATCCAGCTTCATCACGCCTATTGTAACATAATGCAAGTTGTTTTGCCTCCATGCGAGCCACTTGCTAGAATAGATTTGCCGTGAAACTAGACCAATCAAGTCCACTCGCGAAAATGCGGCCACTTTCGTGGGAAGCCCATGAGTCCAAAAACGAATCGGCCGAGGGTTCCCAAGAAGTCTCGCAACATCTTGAGGCTAAACTGAGAGCTTTGCCTGCCAGGCCCGGAGTATATCTGTTCAAGGACAGGGAGGGCAGTGTCATCTACGTTGGCAAGGCTGTCGACCTGAAAAGCCGGGTAAGGAGTTATTTTGGCGCTCCTTCCAACCTGCCATCGAAGATTCAACGATTAGTGTCAAACATACAGGATCTCGAGTTCGTAATTACCAGTTCCGAACAAGAGGCACTAATTCTGGAATGCGACACGATAAAGAGATATGCCCCCAAGTTCAATGCCAGCCTCAAAGATAACAAGACTTTCCCGTACCTTAAGATAGACATAAGGGAGGATTGGCCTGGCGTCTGCATCACCCGCCGGATCCAGAAGGACGGAGCCAGGTATTTTGGGCCCTTCGCCAGTCCTGGCTCAGTGCGCAAGACTCTGAGGTTAATAAAGAAGATCTTCCCTTATCGCAGTTGCAGCAAGCGCATCGACGGCAAGGATAAGCGGCCCTGTCTCGATTACTACATCCACCAGTGCCTTGGCCCATGCATTGGAGCAGTAGACAAAGACGAATATCGTGAAGTAATCAACCAGGTTATCTTGTTCTTACAGGGCAAGCAGGAGCTCATTCTCCGCGAATTAAACGCCAAGATGAAGGCTGCAGCGCAGCAACTTCAGTTTGAAAGGGCAGCCCTACTGCGCGACCAGATCGACGCCATAGAAAAGGTCATAGAGGGACAAAGGATTGCTGTAACATTACAGGGGGAAAAAGACGTCATCGGCCTGGCGCAAGATGAAACACTGGCTTATGTCGAGCTCTTCTCCA
>Ga0299915_10000375_pt1 | contig 34450 bp, 32 predicted proteins | sample RVTome_13_FD_200263 | JGI IMG/M metagenome (GOLD analysis project Ga0299915, IMG submission 200263) | Soil microbial communities from uranium-contaminated site in the Upper Colorado River Basin, Wyoming, United States - RVT92D227 (version 2) ...
CGCTGTCTTGGCGGTTCCAGTCAACACGAGAGCGGGCTCAGATCGGGCTCGGGCTCCGCGTGCTTCGCACGCTGGGCTCGGGCTCGGATCAACCCAACTGAACTTTGGGGATAGCTATCTACCATCCAGCCCTGATCGAGATCGCCGAGCTGGCCAGGCGCTCCGGCGTGTCGATCGCGACGCTCGAGTTCTATCTGCGCGAAAAGCTCATCACGCCGGCGCGCAAGTCGGGCCGGACGATGTCCTGGTACGACCCGGCGCTGGTCCCGCGGATCCACGCGATCGAGGAGCTGCAACAGCGCCAGTTCCTGCCCCTCGAGGTGATCCGCGAGACGCTCGATCACGACGCCGACGCACCCGACGATCTGGCGGCGGCCGAGGCGATCGCTCGTCGCTGACTCGCCGCGGGCCGGGCATGTAGCACCGGCGCTCGCTTGACACCTCGCGCCGGTGATCCAAAAGGAACCAGGAGCGATCAATGGATTTCGACGCTCGGGGACGCCATGCAAAAGACCCGTATCACCGACGACGCGCGCCAGCTGGGGCGTGCGATCGATCGGCAGCGCGACGAGATCGAGAGGCGCTGGCTCGCCCGGGTTGAGAAGGACATCGTCACGACCCCCGGGATCGAGATCACGCAGCTACGCGACGAGCTGCCCGCGTATCTGGCGTCGATCGTCGAGTTGCTCTCCCACGACCGAGAGCCGCTCGATCCGACGAGCACCGCGGTGTGGGCGAAGGTGGCCCGCGAACATGCCGTCACGCGGGTACACATCGGCTTCGACATCAGCCAGCTGGTCCACGAGTTCGTCGTGTTGCGCAACGTGATCCGTGATGTGCTCGTGGAGAGCGGGGTGAAGGTGGACGGGTCGGCGCCGCTGCTGGTCGAGATCATCGATGCGGCGGTCACCGCGGCGGTCCAGGCGTACGTCGACGCGCGCGACTACGAGGCACGCCAGCGCCAGGCGGAGAACATCGGCTTCCTCACGCACGAGCTGCGCAATCCGCTATCGAGCGCCGTGCTCGCGACCTCGAAGCTGCGGCTCCACGCCACGCCCGAGCAACAGCGTGCCCTCGAGATCCTCGAGCGCACTCACCGCCGCCTCGCCGAGCTGATCGACAGCGTCCTGCTGACGGAGAAGCTCGAGACCGGCAAGGTCGACGTGGAACGTGCCGACGTGAAGCTCGGTCCGTTCATGGAGGGTGCCCTCGAGGCCGCGCGCGCGAACGCGTCGCACAAGGGGCTGCGCTTCACCACCGACTACGATCCCGAGCTCGTGGTTCATCTGGATCCGCTGCTGACCCGCTCTGCGGTCCAGAACCTCGTCGACAACTCGGCGAAGTACACCGATGCAGGAGGCGTCGAGGTGAGCGTCGAGGATGGCAGCGATGCCCTCGTGATCCACGTCCGCGACACCGGTGGCGGCATCTCACCGGTCGAGCTGCGGACCATCTTCGAGCCGTTTCGTCGCGGCACGACGAAGCAGTCAGGCACCGGGCTCGGGCTCGCGATCGCGAGCCGGGCGATCCAGGCCCAAGGTGGCACGCTCCAGGCGGAGTCGCCGGGCGAGTCCGGATGTCACTTCTGGATCACGTTGCCCAAGCGCAGCGGGGAGTGAGCGGGCGAACACCACTTGTTCGTGAACCGCCATTGAAGATGTGGCTTCGAATCCTTCGTGCAGGAGCAGCAGCGCCGCGAACGGCAGCGTGCGCAGGAAGTTGTCGGCGGTGACCGCGACCGGATGACTGGCCCCACGTCCGCGCAGCGAGTAGACACCCCAAGCGGCGGCGGTCATCAAGGCCGCGCCGATCGGATCCGACGCTCCAGCCGATCATCGTCGCCTGTACGGTCGCGAACAGGATCAACGCGCCGGTCGCGGTGGTGAGCCGGAGGTACGCGAACGAGAACGCCGCGGCGTACGCGAACAGCGCGATCCCCGATGGCCAGCTGCCGGCTCCGCTCCCCCCAAGGGTACTTGGTCGCCTGTCGGCTCGCCGGCGCGCGAGCACGAACAGGACCACCGCCGCCGAGCCGAGGCGGATCGCGGTGAAGCTCGCGGATCGATCGAGCCGTCGCCGAGGGCGGCGCGACACAACAGCGAGTTCGCCGCGAACCCGACGAGCGCGGCGGCGCACAGCGCGATCACGGCCGCCGTGCTGCGAGGTGCCACCTCGCGAGCCTATCGCTCGCCTGGTTCGAACGACTTACCGAAGTGCTTGCGTGAGCGGCGGGCAACGATTTTTTGCACCCCACTCTCACACCACCTACGATCACCATGCAGTGAAGGGACACGCACTCTGGCTCCTACTCGCCGTCGGCTGTGCGTCACCCGTGACCGCACTGCGCGATGACAACCGCCGCCTCAACAAGACGGTGTCGGAGCTGCGCACCGATCGCCGCTCGCAAGAACGCAAGCTGCGCGATATCCAACGCCAGCTCGATCTGGTCCGCGCACAGGTCGTGACCGCGACGATCGATGGCTCGATGCCGACTCTCCCGGTCGAGGTCGCGATGCCCGATCGACCGTCGGGGTCGACCACGTCGCGCGTCGTCGCCATCACCGATGACGGTGAAGAGATCGTCTACGAAGGCGATGCCGCGGCGGGCAAGGCGGGGACGATCGAGGAGGATCCGCCGCGCGCGCCACCACGCATGACGACGCCACCACCGGCCGCTGATCGCATCGACGTCGCGCGCAGGTCGGCACGCCCGGTTCGCGCCCCGGTACGAGCTCGCGATGTTCCGACGGAGCGTACCGGCGATGCCGCCAATGACTACCGCGTCGCCGTCGAGCTCGTGAAGGCCGGAAATCACGACCAGGCGGTCGCAGCGCTCCACGCGTTCCTGGGGAAGTATCCGCGTCACGACTACGCCGATAACGCGCAGTACTGGCTCGGCGAGGCGTTCTACGCGCACAAGGACTACGCGCTGGCGCTCGCCGAGTTCCGGAACGTGATCGAGGCCTACCCTCGAGGAAACAAGGTGCCCGACGCGCTCCTCAAGGTAGGATACAGCTATCAGGCGCTCGGCCAGACCGACAAGGCCCGAGCCGTCCTGGAGCAGGTCGTGAATCTCTACCCGAAGACAGAGCCCGCTGCGCTCGCAGCCAAACGGCTGGAGAACCCGTGAGCCGCGCGCGGATCATCACGACACTCGGCGCGTTGCTGCTGGTACCGGCCTCGGCGGTCGCGCAGGTGCCGACGTTCCCGAACGTCCCCGATGCACCGACGAACCTCGATCCCGCGCGGCCCGGCGATCAGAGCCCGACGCCACCCCCGTCGCCGCAGCCGTCGAGACCGGCCGTCGTGATCGTCGGACCCGACGGCAAGATCATCAGCGGCGACTCCGCGCCCGCAGCGCCGGGTGGCTACTACATCACCCCGGGTGACTCGTCGTACCAGGAACCGACCGTGATCCACGCGGGACCGGTACCGGAGCTTCACGTCGTGCGTAGCGGCGACACGCTGTGGGACATCTGCTGGTACTACTTCAGCGATCCCTGGCAGTGGCCGAAGATCTGGTCGTTCAACCCGCAGATCACGAACCCGCACTGGATCTATCCCGGCGACCTCGTGCGGCTGTTGCCGCGCGGCGTGTTCTCGCAGCAGACCCCGGATCCCGACATCAGGCCGACGGACCCGATCTCCGCGCCGCAGCGCCGGATCGAGTCGTCGGTGACCACCACCGCGTTCGTCGAGAAGTCGGATCTCGAGCAATCGATCGTCGTCGATGGCGCCGTCGACGAGAAGACGCTGCTTGGCATCGGCGACGAGGTGTACCTGAGCTATCCGGCGGGCAAGCCACCCCAGGTCGGCAAGCGCTACTCGATCTATCTGCCCGGTCGCTCGGTGAAGGCCGGCGGCAAGGAGTACGGCTCGTACGTGCAGCTGCTCGGCTCGGTCGAGATCGTGAGCGTCAAGCAGGACAAGCGCGCGCGCGGCAAGATCCTCGACGCGAACCGGGAGATCGAGCGCGGCGCGAAGGTCGGCCCGCTCGTCACGAAGTTCCGCAACGTCCCGCCCGCCGCACCGAAGGTCGACCTCCAGGGGTCGATCGTCGCGATGCTCAGCAAGGATCAGCTGATCGGCGAGAAGGGCGAGGTCGTGTTCATCGCCCTCGGCAAGGGCTCGGGGCTGGAGGTCGGCAACCGGATGTACGTCGTGCGCCGCGGCGATGCGTATCCCGGCACGATGAGCAACGAGGTCGGCGCCGACGACCGGCGGTTCCCGGCGCGAGCGCTCGGCGAGATCGTCGTGGTCGAGGTCGGCAACAAGATCTCGATCGGCGTCGTCACGCTCAGCGTGCAGGAGATGAGCATCGGCGACATCGTGATGATGCAGAAGGCGAAGTAACGAACGTTTCGCTTGCTGCGATCCGGGCCAGCTTGGTACGGGAGGCCATGACCGATCCGTGGGTGTGCCTCGATTGCGGTGCCAGGCAAGCCAACCAGGGGCAGTGCGCGGCGTGCAAGCACGACGACACGCTCGATCTACGCGACGAGAAGGTGCGCGAGCTCATGCGCGATGTCGATCAGCGGCTCGCCGATCGTCGCGACGGCCGGTTCCGATTCATCGGAGTTGCCGTCGGGATGGTCGTCGTCTTCGCGCTGTGGCTCGTTCCCGGGTACTGGACGTTCCGGAGCGTCTACGCGATCCCGTTGCTGATCGACCAGTGGATCATCATGGCGCTGATCGGTTTCGGGGTGGTGAAGCTGCTCGGCAAGCTCGTGAAGCCGCGCTTCCCGTACCTGAAGTCCGACCTGACCGTCGGATGAGGCCCAACACGCACCGTATATAAGGAGGGGCTGGTAGGACCGATCGGCCAACCTTCTGAAACTATTCATGGCGTGCGTCACGCACTTGACGGACCTGCGTCAGGTAGCTAATTGCATTCCCCCTGTGACCACGGTCCACCTGAGCCCCGGACAACTCCCGAGACGCCTCGAAGCGCTCGGATGGGAAAAGCCCGTGTACCTCCGGGGGGCACTTCCGAGCGACGGACCGAGCGTGGCGATCGTCGGAGCTCGCGCGGCATCGGGGAGCGGGATGGAGCGCGCTCACCTGCTGGCACGTCATTTCGCAGCGCGGGGCGTACACGTCGTGTCGGGCGGAGCGCTCGGCATCGATGGTGCGGCGCATCGTGGTGCGCTCGCCGGCGGTGGCACCACCACGGTCGTGCTCGGCAGCGGCGTCGACATCGCGTATCCACTCCGGCACGCGAAGCTGTTCCGCGACGTCGTCGCCCACGGTGGCACGCTCGTCAGCCTGCTCGTCGATGGCACCCAGCCACGTCCGGGTACGTTCCCGCAACGCAACCCGCTGATCGCCGCACTCGCGGATGCGGTGATCGTGATCGAAGCCGATGTGCGCTCGGGATCGCTGTCGACGGCAGCGGCGGGCAAGAAGCTCGGTCGGATCATCGCCGCGTGGCCCGGCAGTCGCGGGTGCGAGCGCTTGCTCGCCACGGGGGCAGCGATCGTCGAGGACGTCGCCGATGCCGAGCGCGTCGTGTTCGGTTCGCCACGGTTCCCGGTGCCCGTCGTGCTCGATCCGATCGCGCTACAGGTGAAGACCGCGATCGCGGCGGGTGCGGTCGGGATCGATCAGATCGTTCGCCACACGGGCCTCACGGTCCGCGTGGTGCTGCGTGCGCTCCCCATGCTCGAGAGGATGAAGTGACCAAATCCAACGACAAGGCCAAGGCGAAAGTCACGGCCGTGAAGGGGACCTCGGCATCCAAGGCCAAGGCCAAGGCCAAGCCGGGGAAGGACACCGCGGGCGGCAAGGACGACAAGAAGGCGAAGCCGGCGAAGGCCAGGCCGACGGTCAAGCCCACCAAGGAGACCACCGCGAAGGCCGCGCCCGTGAAGATCAAGGCCGCAGCGAAGGAGACCGGCGCGAAGGCCGCTCCGACGCTGGTCAAGGGCGAGGAGCAAGGTCCGCTGGCGAAGGCGACGAAGGCATCGAAGGTCGCCAAGGCACCCAAGATCCTCACCAAGGCACAGGCCCGTCGCAAGAAGGCGCGTGAAGACGACGCCGAGGCCGACCGCCTGGAGGCCGCCGAACCGCCGCGCAAGCCGAAGAAGGTGAAGCCGGGGTCGGCGCTCGTGGTGGTCGAGTCACCTGCGAAGGCGCGCACGATCGCCAAGTACCTGGGTTCGGGCTACGTCGTGAAGGCGTCGGTCGGTCACGTCCGCGACCTGCCGAAGTCCAAGATCGGCGTCGACTTCGAGAACAACTTCGAGCCGAGCTACGAGGTGATCGAGGGCAAGAAGAAGGTCGTGGCCGAGATCCGCAAGGCCGCGCGCGAGAACGAGATCGTCTATCTCGCGAGCGACCCCGATCGCGAAGGTGAAGCGATCGCCTGGCACATCTCCGAGGAGATCAAGGGCGAGAACACGAACATGCACCGGATCCTGATCAACGAGATCACGAAGAAGGGCGTCGCCGCCGCGATCGCCGCGCCGCGCGCGATCGACATGAACAAGACCGACGCGCAGCAGGCGCGCCGGATCCTCGATCGTCTCGTCGGCTACGAGATCAGCCCGATCCTGTGGAACAAGGTGCAGCGCGGGCTGTCGGCAGGTCGCGTGCAGTCGGTCGCGGTGCGGCTGGTCTGCGAGCGCGAGGAAGAGATCAAGGCGTTCAAGCCCGACGAGTACTGGTCGGTCGACGTCACGTGCCGCGCGAACCAGCCGCCGCCGTTCGAGGCTCGCATCTGGCGCTGGAAGGGCGAGAAGGCCGAGCCGAAGACCGCCGATGAGGCGAACGCGATCGCCGCGGAGCTCTCCGCGGGTTCGGCAGCCGTGTCGTCGGTCGAGAAGAAGGAGCGACGCAAGAAACCGCAGGCTCCGTTCATCACGAGCCGCCTGCAGCAGGACGCGGCGCGCAAGCACCGGTACACGGCGAAGCGCACGATGGCGCTCGCGCAGCGGCTCTACGAAGGTGTCGAGCTCGGGGACGAAGGCCCGACCGGACTCATCACCTACATGCGTACGGACTCCACGCGCGTCTCCGACGATGCGATGACCGCGCTGCGCGAGCACATCGCCCAGGCGTACGGCCCGGAGTACCTGCCCGAGCAGCCGAACACGTACGGCAACAAGGAGCGCGCACAGGACGCCCACGAGGCGATCCGCCCGACGCTGATGGAGTGGACGCCGGAGCGCGTGGCCGTCGCGCTCGCCGAGCACCCCGAGGGCTCCGAGCTCGTGAAGCTCTACACGTTGATCTGGCAGCGCTTCGTGGCGTCGCAGATGGTGCCCGCGGTCTACGACGCCACCACGGTCGACATCGATCGCGGCGCCGCGCAGCTGCGCGCGACCGGTCAGGTCATGAAGTTCGCCGGCTACACGAAGGTCTACGAGGTCGCCGAGACCGACGACGCGAAGGCCGAAGCCGCGGAGAGCGCGGATCGCCTGCTGCCGCCGCTCGAGGTCGGTGACGCGATCACGCTCGAGTCGGTCCGTCCCGAACAGCACTTCACGCAGCCGCCGCCACGATTCTCCGAGGCGTCGCTCGTCAAGGAGCTCGAGGAGCGCGGCATCGGTCGGCCGTCGACGTACGCCTCGATCATGTCGACGATCGTCGATCGCGGCTACGTCGAGAAGGACGCGGCGCGCTTCCGTCCGACCGAGCTCGGCGTCCTCGTCAACAGCCTGCTCGTCGAGAGCTTTCCCGAGATCGTGTCCTCCGAGTTCACCGCGAAGATGGAGAACGATCTCGACAAGGTCGAAGGCGGGCAAGCCGACTGGCGCGAGCTGCTCGGTGGGTTCTACACGCCGTTCAAGGACGAGCTCGAGAAGGCGCGCACCGACATGCGCGACGTCAAGCGCGAGGAGATTCCCACCGAGTGGATCTGCGAGAAGTGCGGCAAGCCGATGATCATCAAGTGGGGCCGCCGCGGCTCGTTCCTCGCGTGCATGGGCTACAAGCCGGCACCGCGGACCAAGAAGGAGAAGCTCGCCCTCGCCGAGAGCACCGAGCCGCAGGAGGAGTCGTGCCGCAACACCAAGGAAGTCGTCAAGAACCTCGACGGCACCTGGGAGAAGGTACCGGAGCAGACCACCGACGAGGTCTGCGAGAAGTGCGGCGCGCCGATGACGATCAAGCGCGGCCGGTTCGGCAGCTTCCTCGCGTGCACGAAGTACCCCGAGTGCACGGAGACCAAGGCGATCTCGCTCGGCGTGAAGTGCCCGCGTCAGGGCTGCGGCGGATTCATCGCCGAGAAGCGCTCGCGTCGCGGCAAGCCGTTCTACGGCTGTTCGAACTGGGCGAAGAAGCAGTGCGACTTCGTGGCGTGGGACCGGCCGATTCCACAGCCGTGCCCGATCTGCAACGCGAAGTTCGTCGTCAAGAAAGAGAACAAGAGCGGGACCATGCTGCGATGCCTCGAGTGCGACTGGAAGCAGGGCGTCGACGAGTCCGAGGAAACCAACGCCGCATGACGGCCCCGATCGACGCAATCCGAAGCTGCGTTGACGAGACCGCGGATCCGGATCGAACGCCACAACGCCACGGGACGCCATCAAGAACGCCAGAGGCGATCGGTTTCTCGGAGCGGATTCCAAGATCGATCTCTGCTGGCGTCGCGTGGCGTCCATGGCGGTGATTCCGTGGCGCGAGTCGTGTGACGACGAATCGTCCACGGCGGTTGCGGTCCAGGACCGTGCGCGAGCCTGACGTCACGGTCGTCGGCGGTGGAATGGCCGGCAGCGAGGCCGCCTGGCAGCTCGCCGAGGCCGGGCTCGAGGTCGCGCTCGTCGAGATGAAGCCGTGCGCGATGTCGCCGGCGCACCAGTCGCCGCTGCTCGGCGAGCTCGTCTGCAGCAACTCGCTGCGCAGCGATGACCCGCTCGCACCGGCCGGGCTGCTCAAGCAGGAGCTGCGCAAGTGCGGCTCGCTGATGATCGCGTGCGCCGACCAGCACCGGGTGCCGGCGGGACAAGCCCTCGCCGTCGAGCGGTTCGGCTTCGCACGGGCCATCACCCAGCGACTCGCCTTGCACCCGCGGATCCGGATCGAGCGCAGGCGGCTCGACGAGCTTCCGGACTCGCCGGTGATCGTCGCGACCGGGCCGCTCACCGAGGGCGCGCTCGGCGAGGTGATCCGGGCCGAGCTCGGCGGCGACCGGATGTACTTCTACGACGCGATCGCGCCGATCGTCGCCGCGGACTCGATCGACTGGGACTTCGCGTTCCGCGCGTCGCGGTGGGGCAGGGACATGGCGCCCGCCGACGGCTCCGATCCGCACGACGACTCCGATCGCGCCGCGGGCGGTGACACCGGCGTCGGTGACTACGTCAACTGCCCACTGTCGAAGATCCAGTACGAGGAGTTCGTGGCCGAGGTGAACGGGGGGCGCAAGGTCCTGCCGCACGACTTCGAGGAACCGAAGTACTTCGAGAGCTGCATGCCGATCGAGGTGATGGCGGAGCGCGGGCCACAGACCTTGCGATTCGGACCGATGCGACCGATCGGTCTCCGCGATCCGCGCACCGGGCACCGGCCGTGGGCCGTGGTCCAGCTGCGGCCGGAGAACAAGTACCTCACGGCGTACAACCTCGTCGGATTCCAGACGCGCCTCGCCTATCCCGAGCAGCAGCGGATCTTCGCGATGATCCCGGCGCTCGCTCGCGCGGAGTTCCTGCGGTTCGGTTCGATCCATCGCAACACGTACATCGATGCGCCGTCGCGGCTCGGCACGAGGTTCGAGCTGGTCTCGCGACCGAACGTACGCTTCGCCGGGCTACTCACCGGCGTCGAGGGCTACATCGAGTCGTGCGCGATGGGCCTCATCGTCGCGTGGATGCTCGCCGGCGAGCTGACCGGGCGTGCCGCGCCGCCGCCGCCACCGACGACGATGCTGGGCGGGCTCTACCAGCACGTCACCGCGCCACGCGAGGCCAACTACAAGTACGGGCCGACCAACGTCAACTACGGCCTCTTGCCTCCGCTCGAGGGCGTCCGCAAGGACAACCGCAAGCCGCGCATGGCCGAGCGCGCGCGCACGGACCTCGATGCGTGGCTGTCCGAAGTTCGCGTGCGTCTCGTAGCGTGAGCGCTCCGAGGTGCTGCGGTGGTACCGTCGCCGCGTGAGCAATCGGCTCCTCGGTAAGTTCGCGATCGTGACCGGCGGCTCGAGCGGCATCGGCGCCGCGTGTGCGACCGCGCTGGCCGCCGAGGGCGCCAGCGTGCTCGCGTGCGGTCGCCGCTTCGCCCCGGGGCCCTCCAAGGTGCCAGGGCTCGGCGAGGTCATCCCCGCTGCGCTCGATGTCACCGACGAGGCAGCCGTCCGCGCGCGATTTGCCGAGCTGCCCGAGCTCGATCTGGTCGTGCTGTCGGCGGGCGTCGGGACCTTCGGGCCGATCGCGAATGCGTCGGTAGCCGAGCTCCGCGCGATGCTCGATGTTCACATCGTCGGCACCATGCTGTGTGCGCGAGAGGCGATCCGCCGGATGATCCCGCGGCGTCGCGGCCACATCGTCGTGATCGGCTCGCACGTGGCGCATCGCGCGTTCACCGACTGCGCGAGCTACACCGCGGCGAAGGCCGGTCAGCTCGGCTTCACGCGCGTGCTCGCCGAGGAAGTGCGGCCGTTCGACATCCGCGTCACCGCGCTGCTACCGGGCGCGACCGATACGCCGATCTGGGACGATCGACCGGGCTTCGATCGCGAGAAGATGATGCGACCCGACGACGTCGCCGGCTTCCTGATCTCGATCGTGTCGCGCCCCGGAATCTCCGTCGAGGAAGTGACCGTGACGCCGCCCGCCGGCGCGCTGTAGCTCGCCGTCCGTTCAGTAGTACGGGTGGGCGTGGGGATCTCGCAGGTCGCGATCCTGGCGCGGGTGCCACGCCAGCTCGCCGACCCCGGCAGCGACGAGGGCTGCGTGGAGCTGTGCGAGCAACTCGAGCGCGCGGCTGTCGAGCTGCGCGCCGGTCCACGCGCGAGTCAGCGTCAGCGTGTACCCCAAGGGCACTGGCTCGCCTGGCGGCTCGCTGGCGAACCCCAAGGGCACTGGCTCGCCTGGCAAGGCCGGCCCGCAACTCGCGAGCCTGACGATATCGACCCGCCCCTGAGCCGAGGGTCCGCGGACCGCATCTCCGGTGACCTCGAGCGGCTCGTCGGCGGATGGCGCGAGCTCCGAGGCGACCGCGCGCAGCACCTGGGTCGGGTTGCCGGTCGTGAAGCGGGCGACCGTACGAATGCCGCCGGGATCGCTCAGCGCGGAGCGCGCGAGCCGGCCGTGGAGGTGGCGCGACACGATCTTCCCTGCGAACGCGACAGTCGCGCCGGCGGCCAGCAGGGGAACCCACAGCATGCGGTAAGTCTAGCGCGCGCCCGTCGGTCGGGCGCTGACGCGGCCGGTCAGCGACGCAAGTCGGACATGGCGAAAACTCGCGCCGGTCCGCGCGACGATCGATCGTCGACCATGGACTGGGACTCCGCGCTCGTCGCGTTCACGCGCTACCTCGCGGTCGAGCGCGCGTACTCCCCGCGCACGGTCGAGGTCTACGTGCGTGACGTGACGGCGCTGCGCGCGCACCTGCGTGGCAAGCGCGGGACCGACACGCCGCTCGCGCGCCTGTCCGCGATCGATGTGCGCAGCCAGCTCGCGGCGCTGTTCGGCACGAACGGGCCGGCGACGATCGGCCGCAAGCTGTCGAGCGTGCGAGCGTTCTGCCGCTTCCTCGTCAAGCGTCACACCCTCGAGGGCAATCCGGCCGCCTCCGTGAAGGGCCCGAAGAAGCGGCGCGGTCTACCGCGCGCGCTCGATGTCGACGATGCGTTCCGGCTCGTCGAGGCGCCGACCAGGACCGGTCGCACGAGCCACCGCACGCTGTCGGCGTCGGAGGAGTCGCGCCACCTCCTGCTACGCCTGCGCGACGCCGCGTTGCTCGAGCTGCTCTACGGCACCGGGCTCCGCGTCTCCGAGGCGTGCGTCCTCGACACCGGGGACATCGATCGCGCTCGCTACGGAACCCCGATGGTGCTCGTGCGCCACGGCAAGGGCGGCAAGTCCCGGCAGGTGCCGCTCGGCGGCGCCGCGGATCGCGCGCTCGCGGAGTACCTGCCCGCGAGACGGACCCTCGGTGCTACGGGATCGGCGCTGTTCGTCAACGCGAGTGGGGTGCGCCTGACCCCGAGGTCGGTCCAGCGCATGGTCAAGCGCTGGACGATCGCGGGTGGCGTGCACGCGGCCGCGACCCCCCACGGCCTGCGCCACTCGTTCGCGACGCACCTGCTCGACGAGGGCGTCGACCTGCGCGCGATCCAGGATCTGCTCGGTCACGCGAGCCTGGCGTCGACGCAGATCTATACCAAGGTCTCGATGGACCACCTGATGAAGGTCTACGACTCGGCTCACCCGCGCGCGAAGACGAAGACCTGAGTTCCCTGCCGCCGGCACTGCGTCGTGGTATGGGACGGGAATGGCGCCCGAGATCCATTCGACGACGATCCTCTCGGTGCGGCGCGGCAACCTGGTCGTCGTCGCCGGCGATGGTCAGGTCACGCTTGGCAACACGGTCGTCAAGGGTGGCGCGCGCAAGGTCCGGCGGCTGGGCGAAGGCCGTGCGATCGGTGGGTTCGCCGGCTCCGCGGCGGATGGCATCGCGCTGTTCGAGCGCCTCGACGACAAGCTCCGCGAGCAACGCAGCCCGCTGCGCCGCGCGGCCGTCGAGCTCGCGAAGGAGTGGCGCACCGACCGCGCGCTCCGCCGGCTCGAGGCGATGCTGGTCGTCGCCGATGCCGAGGCCACGTTCATCCTCTCGGGCTCGGGTGACGTGATCGAACCCGACGATGGGGTGTGCGCGATCGGCTCGGGCGGCAGCTACGCCCTCGCGGCGGCCCGTGCACTGCTCAGGCACACCGAGATGCCGGCACGCGCGATCGCCGAGACCGCGATGTCGCTCGCCGCCGAGATCTGCATCTACACGAACGCGAACCTGACGATCGAGGAGCTGCCGTGAACGCGGACGACAAAGGCGAAGCGGACCTCACCCCGGCGAAGATCGTCGAGGAGCTCGATCGCTACGTCGTGGGTCAGCGCGAGGCCAAGCGCGCGGTCGCGGTCGCGATGCGCAATCGCTGGCGGCGGCAGCAGGTCGAGGGCGATCTCCGCGACGAGATCGCGCCGAAGAACATCATCATGATCGGCCCGACGGGCGTCGGCAAGACCGAGATCGCCCGCCGGCTCGCGCGGCTCGCGCGCGCTCCGTTCCTCAAGGTCGAGGCCAGCAAGTTCACCGAGGTCGGCTACGTCGGGCGCGATGTCGATTCGATCGTCCGCGATCTCGTCGAGGTCTCGGTCAAGCTCGTGCGCGACGAGGAAGCAGGCAAGGTTCGCCCGCGCGCGAAGGAGTCCGCCGAGGAGCGGCTCCTCGATCTGCTGCTGCCGCGCGGCGGTCGCGGGTTCACAGATCGCCCCGGAGATCCAGCGGCCGCGAGCGACGCGACGCGCGAGAAGCTACGCGTGATGCTACGCGACGGCCGGCTCGACGATCGCGACGTCGAGGTCGAGCTCACCGACGATTCGAATCCCTTGATGTCGGTGCTCGGCGGCCAGCCCGGCATCGACGAGAGCGCGCTCTCGGGCCTCAAGGACATGTTCGGCGCGCTCGGTCGCAAGACGAAGCGCCAGAAGCTCAAGGTCCCCCAGGCGTGGCGCGCGTTGACCGAGCAGGAGGTCGAGAAGCTGATCGATCACGACGCCGCGACCCGCGAGGCGGTGCGCCGCGCCGAGAACGCCGGCATCGTCTTCATCGACGAGATCGACAAGATCGCGACGAGCAAGGATCGCCACGGCGTCGATGTCTCGCGCGAGGGTGTCCAGCGCGATCTGCTGCCGATCGTCGAGGGCTCGACGGTCACCACCAAGTACGGGCCGGTCCGGACCGACCACGTGCTGTTCATCGCCGCCGGCGCATTCCACATCAGCAAGCCGAGCGACCTCATCCCCGAGATGCAGGGCCGGTTCCCGATCCGCGTCGAGCTCACCCCGCTCGTCGCCGAGGACTTCGTACGGATCCTGACCGAGCCCCAGAACGCCCTGACCCGCCAGTACGCGGCGCTGCTCGCCACCGAGCACGTCACGATCGAATGGACGCCCGACGCGATCCACGAGCTCGCGCAGATCGCCGCCGACGTCAACCGCCGCACCAACGACATCGGCGCCCGCCGCCTCCACACCGTGCTCGAGCGCCTGCTCGACGATCTGCTCTACAACGCCCCCGACATCGGCGCCCAGACGATCCCGATCACCCGGACCTACGTCCGCGAGCGCCTCGGTGCGCTGGTCGCCGACGAGGATCTCACCCGCTACATCCTCTGAGCCACGACGCATCGCGCGTACGCGGCATCGGCGATCACGAGCTTGCGATGTAGCTCCGGATCGATCTCCGCGAGTCGCCGGCCGCTCGCCAGCGCCGCGACACAGTGGCCTCGACGTGCCGCGACGCTCACCTGGATCGCGAGCTGGTTCTCCATGCGCGATCGGATCGCGAAGTCGGCGGGCAGTGCAGCGGCGTCGACGAGTCCCGGCGGTCCGCTCGGGGAGGTCGTTGCGACAATCGGCGGCGGGGCGCTCGGCGGCGGCGCGATGGCCTCGCGGTCGGGCTCGTCGGTCCCGAGCCCCACCGCCATCAAGGCGACGCCGGCGATGATCATGCCGATGCCGAACACCGTGATGCCGGCGTCGATTGGCTTGACGAACGCGTCGTCGACGATCTCGCAGGTGGTCCCACCGTCGGGGCAGTTGTCGTTCGACGCATCCGCGACGAGCAGCACCCCGCCGAGCGTCGTGGCAGCCCCTCCGAACAGGGCAGCCCGTCGGCTACAGCCGAGGGCCAGGGTGACGAGGAGGCAGCACACCGCGACACGAGCGAGCATCCGCCCTCGAGGTGCAGTCGATGTGCCACGGCGCTCAGCTGACCAAAGGAGCCTGCAGCCGCTGTCACCGACAAGGATCGCGCGGGCGTCGTCGAAACTTCGCCGGTGCGGTGAATCGCCGACGCTGCCCGCCCCGGCGCGGCCGTGCACCTGCCCGAACTCTGGTAGCGTCCGCCGATGGCGCTCGCTGCCGAGTTTGTCGCGGACTGCCCCTACGGACCCGGCGGTCTCCTGATCGATGACATCGTGACCCTCGACCGCGAGACCAGCTCGATCGTCGCGACGATGCCCACGCACTCGGACTTCCCATTGACCCGCGATCAGCGCGTGCATCCGCAACGTCATCCGCACCACGTCTCCGGTGCGCTGATGATCCACGCCACCGGCATCCTCGGGTTCGCCCACGCGTACTTCCTGCTCGAGCTGCGCCACGCCGACGGCTGGATCGGGTACGGCACGCATATCCACAACGCGAGGTTTCGCCGCATGGGGCGGATCGGTCCGCCGATGACCCTCGCGTGCACGGCGACCGCGGTGCGCCGGATCAAGGGATCGATCCTCGCGCGGTACAAGTTCCGGTTCGAGCAAGAGGGCGATCTGGTCTACGAGGGTGACCAGAGCGCGCTGTGGTCGCGCGTACCTACCTCCTAGGAGCGAGGTCGGGCCGATCGGTCTCGATCCAGCGGATGTCGCGTCCGTACCAGCTCGCGAGCTGCGGTGCCTCGTTGACCGTCCACACGTCGACGAGCAGACCCGCGGCTCGCGCGTCGTCGAGCAACTCGTCGGTGACCGAGACATATAGCAGTGCGATGCCGGGAAACCCGTGGCGCTGCGCCTCGGCGACGACGGAGCGTGGATACGGCAGCGGTCTGTCCTGCTCGTCGAGCGGCGGCATGACGGTCCAGTACGCCTTCGCCCACGGCAGCTCGGCGGCGAACGCTGCGAGCGCCCTCGGCTCGAAGCCCTGGAGCGCGATCTCCGCACCGCTCGCGCTCGGATTCGCCGCGCGGATCGCGCTCGCGATGACGGGCGCCGTGTGCTCCTTGGACTTGATCTCGATGAACATGGTGCGGCCGCTCGGGATCGTCGCGATGGCCTCCGCGATCGTCGGAATCCGTTCGTCCGCGAACGCGCGGCTCTTCCACGTCCCGGCATCGAGCGCCTTGAGCTCGGCGAGCGTCTGCGCGGCCACCGGCCGATCGAGGCCCGCGGTTCGCTTCGTGTTGTCGTCGTGGATCACCACCACCTCGCCGTCGCGCGTGACGTGGACGTCGAGCTCGACACACTCGACGCCGAGCTCCCAGGCATGACGGAACGCCGACAGCGTGTTCTCCGGCGCGTCGTACGAGGCGCCGCGGTGCGCGACGATCCGCGGGCGTACCGGTTGCGACAGGATCGCCGGCGTCGGCTGCGTTGACGAGCAGCCGACGGCGAGGGCGATCGAGGCGATCCAGGTGCGCACGCAGCGCGATGATACGCCAGCGAGCCGCGAGGCGAGCAAGTGCCCTTGGGGTGCGCCAGCGAGCAAGTGCCCTTGGGGTGGGAGCAACCCGACGGGGCCGCTTGTAAGGATTCGGTGTGACTGATCGGTGGTAAACCCCCTCCGTGCCCACGCAAGCCGAGCTCCTCGCCCTCGCGGACCAGGTCTTCGTCAAGAACTACCGCCAGCAGCCGATCGTCCTCGAGCGAGGCCTCGGTTGCGAGGTCTGGGACAAGGCGGGGAAGCGCTACCTCGACATGACCGCTGGCATCGCGGTGTGCGGGCTCGGCCATTCGCATCCAACCTGGATCGCACGCGTGACCGAGCAGCTCGCGAAGCTCGTCCATGTCTCGAACCTGTACTTCAACGATCAGCAGATCCTCGCCGCGAAGGCGATCACCGATCACTCGTTCGCGGACCGCGTGTTCTTCTGCAACTCCGGCGCGGAGGCGAACGAGGGTGCGCTCAAGCTCGCGCGCCGCTACCAGAGCGTCGTCGCCGAGGCACCACATCGCACGACCATCGTGTCGACGCACGGCAGCTTCCACGGCCGCTCGATCGGCACGGTCTCGATCACCGGCCAGCCGAAGTACCGCGAAGACTTCGGGCCGCTGTTCGGCCCCGTCGAGTTCATTCCTTACGGCGATCTCGACGCCGCGACCAGGCAGCTCGAGGGACGCAACGCGTGCGCGATCATCATCGAGCCGATCCAGGCCGAGGGCGGCATCGTCGTCGCGCCGCCGGGCTACCTCGCAGGCCTGCGCCAGCTGTGCACCGAGACCGGCACCCTGCTGATCTTCGACGAGGTCCAGACCGGTATCGGCCGCACCGGCCGGTGGTTCGGCTACCAGCACGACGAGATCGCACCCGACGTGATGACGCTCGCGAAGGGCCTCGGCGGTGGGGTTCCGATCGGAGCGGTCGCGTGCAGCGACAAGGGAGCGCTCGGGCTCGCTGCGAAGGCCGGCGGTGCGGTGCCGCATGCGTCGACGTTCGGCGGGAACGCGCTTGCCTGCGCCGCGACCAACGCGATGTTCGACATCATCGAGTCCGAAGGGTTGATCGAGCGCGTCGGGCAGACCGGGCAGTACCTCGCCACCGAGCTCGGCGAGCTCGTCGTCGAGTTCCCGGGTCACATCACCGAGACGCGCGGGCGCGGCCTGTTGCGCGGCGTCGCGGTCTCCGGCGCACCGGCGCAGGTCATCGCGCGCTGCCGCGAGCAGGGCCTGTTGCTCTCGGTCGCGGGCGACAAGGTCGTGCGGTTCGCGCCGCCCTACATCGTGGAGCGCGCACAGATCGACGAGGCCCTCACCATCCTGCGCGCCGTGCTCGGCGAAGGTGCTGGCAAGTGAAGCCGCGCGGGTTTCTCACGCTCGCGGATATCCCGGTCGCCGCCTGGCCCGCGGTGTGGGATCGCGCGGCCGTACTCGAGCGCGATCGGATCGCGACCACGCTCACCGGCAAGACGATCGCGCTGGTCATGGAGAAGGCCTCGACGCGCACCCGCGTGTCGTTCGAGGTCGCAGCGTACGAGCTCGGTGGCAACTCGGTGGTGCTCCAGGCCGAGGGCAGCCAGCTCGCGCGCGGCGAGCCCGCCGAGGACACGGCCCGCGTGCTGTCCTCGTACTGTCACGCGATCGTCGTGCGCACGTTCGGGCAGGATCGGGTCGCCGCGTTCGCGCGCGCGGCGTCGGTGCCGGTGATCAACGGGCTCTCCGACCAGCACCACCCGTGTCAGGTCGCGACCGATCTCCACACGGTTCGCCAGCACTTCGGCAAGCTCACCGGCCTTCGCTACGCGTGGATCGGCGACGGCAACAACATGGCGCAGTCGTGGCTCGAGGCCGCCGGCATGTTCGGGCTCGACCTCGTGATCGCGTGCCCCGAGGGCTTTGCACCGGACCCGCAGCTCGTCAACGCGGCGCGGTCCGAACAACGCCGGCTCGGCCAAGGCTCGCTCACGCTCACCACGAATCCGGCCGAGGCCGCCGAGGGGGCACACGTGCTGTCGACCGATGTCTGGGCGTCGATGGGGCAGGAGGCCGACGCGGCCAGGCGGCGAACCGCGTTCGCGGGTTTCCGGATCGACCTGGCACTGCTCGCACGCGCAGCATCCGACGCGATCGTGCTGCACTGCCTTCCGGCACATCGCGGGGAGGAGATCACGAGCGACGTCCTCGACGGCCCGCAGTCGCTCGCGTGGGTCCAGGCGGCGAACCGCCTCCACATCGCCAAGGCGTTGCTCGAACAAATCTTCCAAGCACCTGCTGCGTGATAGAATTTTGGCGGTGAGTACGGTGCCGGCCGAGATTGCCGGAATTGGGTCGACGCAGCAGAGGCTGCGCGTCAGTCCAGGGTTCGATCCGCTCAAGGCGGCGGTCGGACCCGAGGAATACTTCGTGCTCTCTCGGATCGATGGAACGCAGACGCTGCGCGACGTCCTGCTCACCACCGGGCTGCCCATCGAGCGCGCGATCGCGATCGTGACGCGACTTCGCTCGATCGGGGCGCTGCTGCTTCCGGGTGAGACCGCCACGCCGGCTCCCACCGCGATCCCGACTTCGAGGCGGCCGACCCCAATACAAGTCCCGATCCATCGGCCCGCGACCAGCGAGCCATTTCGCCGGTCGCCGCTGGGCACCACGCCGCAGACGATCGAGACGCACGAGCTCGTGCCGACCCATGACCTCACGCTGCCTCACCCGACGGCCGAGGAGATCGCGGCGCTGAGCGAGATCAACGAGCTCGATGACACCGAGCGCCGCCGCATCCTCGCGATCATGCGCCTCCTCGAGGTTCACGATCCGCATGCGTTGCTCGGCGTGCCGTCGTCGGCAGATGCCCGCGATCTGAAGCGCGCGTACTTCGCACTCTCGAAGGAGATTCATCCCGACCGCTACTACGGCAAGCGCCTCGGCAGCTTCGCGCACAAGCTGCCGACCGTGTTCGAGGCCACGAGCCGCGCCTACGCGAGGCTCACCGGAACGGATCGCGCGAAGGGGAGCGCGAGCCACACCTCGATCGCGTCTCGCCCCGACAACCAGCCGCAGAGCCCGCAGGCCTACGCGGCCGAGCTCTTCGATCGCGCGTGTCAGCTCGAGGTCAGCGGCGACGCGATGGGCGCGATGAAGCTGTTCGCCGCCGCGGTGCGAGTCGATGGGCAACTGCGCTATCTGCGACGTGCTGCCAGCTGCGCCCTGGCCGCCAGGCAACCGCGTAGCGCGGTCGAATATGCGAAGAAGGCACACACGCTCGCACCGAACGATCCCTCGTCCGCGCGGTTGCTCGCCGCGGCATTTCGAGCGGCGGGCAAGCTGTCCGACGCCGAGGAAGTGCTCGTCCTGGCGATGGCGCTCAAGAGCGAGAACGACACCCTGACCTCGGAGCTACGCAACGACCTCGCCGAGGTCCGAAGATTGCTGTCCCAGTGACCAGGTTGCCGGGGCGGGGCTCGCCTTCTTTTGGGGTCCAATCACTGGCGATCTCTGCGGAAACAGAGAGAAACTAAGGATGCCCATGGCTAGTGACAAGGTGATCGGTATCGACCTCGGCACTACAAACTCGTGCGTGGCGATCGTCGAAGACGGGACGCCGTCCGTGATCCCCAATCGCGGTGGCTACAAGACCACGCCGTCGATGGTGGCGATCGCCGAGAACGGCAAGCGGCTGGTCGGTCACATCGCGAAGCGGCAAGCGATCACGAACGCCGAGAACACCGTCTACGCCGCGAAGCGCTTGATCGGACGCAAGTGGGGCTCGGCAGCGGTCCGTAGCTCGCTCGAGATCATGCCGTACCGGATCGTCGAGGGACCGCACGACGACGTTCGCATCATGCTTCGCGATCAGGTGTTCAGCGTCCCCGAGGTCTCGGCCTACATCCTCCAGGAGATGAAGCTGATCTCCGAGGAGTACCTGGGCGAAGAGGTCCCGAAGGCCGTGGTCACCGTGCCCGCGTACTTCAACGACGGCCAGCGCCAGGCAACCAAGGATGCCGGGCGGATCGCAGGCCTCGACGTCATCCGCATCATCAACGAGCCCACTGCCGCGGCACTGGCATACGGCTTCGGTCGCAACATCGAGCGCAAGGTCGCGGTCTACGACCTCGGCGGCGGCACGTTCGATATCTCGATCCTCGAGATCGGCAACGGCGTGTTCGAGGTCATCTCGACCGCGGGCGATACGTTCCTCGGCGGTGAGGACTTCGATCGCCGCATCATCGACTGGCTCGTGTTCGGGTTCGAGAAGCAGCACGGAATCGATCTCCGCAAGGACAAGATGGCGCTGCAGCGGCTCAAGGACGTCGCCGAGAAGGCGAAGTGCGAGCTGTCGAGCGTCAAGGAGACCGAGATCAACCTGCCGTTCATCATCTCGACGGGCCGCAACGAGGCGCTGCACCTCCAGACGATGCTCTCGCGCGACAAGCTCGAGGAGCTCACCAGCGATCTGATCGATCGCACGGTCGAGATCTGCGCGCGCACCCTCGAGGAAGCCGAGATCCAGAAGAGCGCGATCGAGGACGTGATCCTCGTGGGCGGAATGACCCGCATGCCGCGCGTGCAGTCCGCGGTTGCCGAGTTCTTCGGCCTCGAGCCGTGCAAGGGCGTTCACCCCGACGAGGTCGTCGCGCTCGGAGCCGCGATCCAGGGGGCCGCGCTCACCGACGAGAAGAGCGACATCCTGCTACTCGACGTCACGCCGCACTCGCTCGGCATCATGATCGTCGGTGGCTACTTCCACAAGCTGATCGAGCAGAACACCACGGTGCCCACGTCGGAGCAGCACGTGTTCACGACGGTCAAGGACAACCAGACGTCGGTGAAGATCCTCGTGCTCCAGGGCGAGAGCGATCGCGCCGAGGAGAACGAGCTGCTCGGCGAGTTCGTGCTGACCGGCCTGCGTCGCGCGCCGCGCGGCGAGGTCGAGGTCGAGGTGATGTTCCACATCAGCGCCGACGGCATCGTGTCCGTGAAGGCGCGCGATCTCGAGACCGGCCTCGAGCAGTCGATCACGGTCACCGCCACGTCGGGGCTGACCGAGGACGAGATCAAGAAGATGGTCGAGGCGAACAAGGACTACATGGTCGAGGTTCGCTCGGGCCAGGAGTTCGAGAAGGCCCGCCACATGGCCGAGAAGGCGCTCGAAGAGATCGAGTCGCTGTTCCCGCAGGTCACCGACATCATCGCGGGTAGTGACTTCGGGCAGGACGCCGTGAAGAAAGCGCGCGCCGTCGTCGATCGGACGCGCACGTCGATCGCGGCGAAGGACCTGACGACCTTGACCGAGGCGACCGAGGCACTCAATCGAACCCTCAACATGTTCCGGGGCGTGGTGTCGAAGACGCGCGGATGACGATGGCGCGCGATCTACCCGACATCGATCGGCTGATCGAAGAGGGCCTCACGTTGTATGGACAGGGTGAGCTCGACGCAGCACTCCTCGCGTGGGAGCGCGTGCTGTCGATCGAGCCCGAGCACCCGCAGGCCACGAGCTACGTGGACTACGTGCGGATGAACTACGAGCTCCTGACCGCCGAGACCACGGGCGAAGCCCCGCACGGCGCACCGTTCGGGATCGAAGAGGAGCCGGAGTATCTGATCGAGATCCTGCCGGGCGAGCTCGTCGCCGGCGCGGCGGCTCCGCTGTACATGGATCCGCTCGACGACGCCTGGTTCATCGAGGACGAGAGTGTGCCGCGCAGACCGCGTACGAGGAGCGTCGACGAAGTCCCGGTGACGCTCGAGCTCGAGGCCGACGAGCCGCCGCTGCGGGCGTCCGAACCGCCGCCGATCGGCTTCGACGATCAAACGCGCGAGTATCCGGGCGGCCCTCCGGCGCGAGCGCCGAGCGAGCTCCCGACGTTCGAGTCGGCCCCCGACCCGGTGACCTCCGAGTTCCACCCCGAAGTCACGCCGGGCTTCGGTACGCCGGCCGACTACCAGACGCCGGCGGGTGGCTTCACCCAGGTCACGCCCAGCTTCGACACGCCGACCTCGGGCTTCGGCACGCAGGTCACCGACATTCGCAAGCGCGACACCGGCTTCGTCCAGCCGACCCCCGCGCGTCACGACCCTTCCGAGGACGAATTGACCCTGCGCAGGCCATCACAGGGTCCGCCTGATCTGAAGATGACGCTGCGCACGCCGGGCGAGGACATGGGCGATCCAGCGATCGCCGCTCCGCCGCCCGCGAGCTCGTTGATCGAGCTGTCATACGACGATCCGACGACCGAGCGCCCGCTCGACGCGGCAGCTGCCGACCTGATCAACTCGCTGCCGAGCCCGACACCCGCACCGAGCATGCATCGGTACGATCCGGGCCCACCGAAGAGCACGCGTGACCTCCCGCCGGTGACGCGCTCCCCGGCTCCGCCGACCGCCGAGCTACGCGCGTCGAGCACGCGAGACTTTCCTGCGCAGAAGTCCGAGAAGCTCGCCCCGGCGCCCTCCGATACGCGCGACTTCCCTGCGCAGAAGACCGAGAAGCTGCCGGGAGGTGTCCGCTTCATCACCCCCGAGAGTGCGGAGTCGACCCCGACGCGCGACCTGCCGACCGGCAAGCTCCCGTCGTTCGCGCGCGAGATGATGTCGGCACCGACGCGTGACCTCGGGCTTCGGCCGGCCGATTCCCGGCCCGTTTCACCGGTCCTGGACGACGAATCGACCATTCACCGGAAACGTCAGCCGACCGACGGCACGCATGCCGACATGATCCTTCCGTTCGACCCGATCGATGCACGCAGCGCGCAGATTCTCGACGACGTCGACGTCGGTGCCCCGGACCGCGAGCAGAAGGAGGACCGGACACGCCGGCGGATCACCACCTTGTTCGAACGTGCCATCGAGTGGAGCCGCGGGGCCGAGCTCGATCGTGCGGTCGCCGCGGTCGACCTGGCGCTCTCGGAGGATCCGAACAGCGCGCTCGCGCAGAAGCTGATCCACCGCAACCGCGACACGATGATGACCGTCTTCCAGGCCTTCCTCGGCGACCTGCAACGCCAGCCGACGCTCGCCCGCCCGCTCCACGAGCTCGCGACAGCCCCGATCAGCCCGCGCGCGGCCTTCCTGCTCTCCCGCGTCGACGGCACGCTCTCGCTCGACGAGATCCTCGACGTCTCGGGCATGCCGCGGCTCGAGGCCTATCGCTATCTCTGCCAGCTGTTCCTGCGCGGCATCTTGCGTTAGAACGCCCGGATGGTTCGCAAGGTGGTGCTCGCATACTCCGGCGGTCTCGACACGTCGGTCGCCGTTCGCTGGATCGCCCAGACGTATCGTTGTGAGGTCATCTGCTTCTGCGCCGACATCGGTCAGAACGAAGATCTCGAGGCCGCCCGTACGAAGGCGCTCGCGGTCGGCGCGCAGAAGGCAGTCGTGCGAGATCTCCGGCTCGAGTTCGTACGCGACTACGTGTGGCCCGCGCTGCGCGCCGGAGCGCTCTACGAAGGCCAGTACTTGCTCGGTACTTCACTCGCCCGGCCATGCATCGGTCGCGGGCTCATGGAAGCCGCCGATGCCGAGGGAGCCGATGCGATCTCGCACGGCTCGACCGGCAAGGGCAACGATCAGGTCCGCTTCGAGCTGACCGCCTATCACTTTCGCCCGGGCATCCGGATCATCGCGCCGTGGCGAGAGTGGGAGTTCAAGGGCCGGCGCGAGCTGATCGAGTACACAGTCGCGCACAAGATTCCGATCGAGGCCACGGCTGACAAGCCGTACTCGGTCGACCGCAACCTCCTGCACACGAGCTATGAGGGCGGCGTCCTCGAGGATCCCTGGAGTGAGCCCGACCCGGCGATGTTCCAGCTGACGCGCGATCCGATGCAGGCACCCGACGTGCCGCGCGTGATCGAGATCGAGCTCGAGCACGGTGATGCCGTCGCGATCGATGGCTTGCGGCTCGGTCCCGTCGAGCTCCTGGCAGCGCTCAACACGATCGCCGGCGAGCACGGCGTCGGGCGCGTCGATCTGGTCGAGAACCGCTTCGTCGGCATGAAGTCGCGGGGCGTCTACGAGACGCCCGGTGGCACGGTGCTCCACGCCGCGCGCGCCGCGGTCGAGTCGCTGACGCTCGATCGCGAGGTGCTGCGGCTGCGCCAGGATCTGATGCCGCGCTATGCCGCGCTCGTCTACAACGGCTTCTGGTTCGCACCGGAGCGCGAGGCCTTGCAGGGCATGATCGACGAGATCGCACAGCAGATCACGGGCACCGCGCGGCTGCGGTTGTACAAGGGCGCCGTCACCGTGCTCGGGCGCAAGGCGCCGCGCAGCCTGTACCGGCCCGACATCGTCACGTTCGAGGAAGACTCGGTCTACGACCAGCGCGACGCGCAGGGCTTCATCAAGCTCAACGCGCTCCGGCTCCGCATCCGCTCCGAGCTCGATCGCAAGTAAGCGTGTCACGCCAGCGGGTCGGCAGTGTCGTCGTCGAGCTCGCGCGGGACGTTGGCCCTGGTCACGTCGAGCACGTGCCGCACGAGCACCGGTAGGTACTCGGACAGCGATGGACAGCGCAGCGTCGTGCCGGCGAGCGCCTGCACGGTGTTGCTCTGGTCGTAGTGCACCGCGTGGTCCAGCACGTCGACGAACGCGAGCGGGCCGCGCCCGAGGCGCTTGAGGCCCGGCGTCCTGAGCACGGCACGGGCGAGCGGTCGCGGGATGTGGCCGCGCGGCTTCTCGGTATTCGCGTGCTCGGCGACGCCGTCGAACACCTGGCGTGCGGTGAGTGGCGACGGATCGACGATGTGGAACGTCTTGCCGGCCGATGCCTCGTAGCGGCCGATGGTCCAGGCTGCGTCGATCACGTAGTCGATCGGGACGAGGTGGAGTGGCGAGTCACCGCGCCCGAGGAGCGGCAACCGCAACCCCGAGGCATTGGTCGCGATCAGCACCATCAGGTAGTACGGCCCGTCGAGCTTGTCGATCTGGCCGGTCTCGCTATCGCCGACGATGATCCCGGGGCGCAGCACCGTGATCGGCAGGTGCCGCATCGCCGCCCGCACCAGCTTCTCGGCCTCGTACTTGGTGCGCTCGTAGCCGTTGTGGAACTTCTGCCCGGCTTCGAGGTCTTCCTCGTAGAACGTGCCCTTGCGATCACCGGACACCATCGCGGTGGACCAGTGCACCACACGCTCGAGCCGCCCCACGTCGCGCGCGAGATCGAGCACGGTGCGGGTACCACTCACGTTGACCCGCCTGGCCGTCTCGTCGTCGACCCCCATGAAGTAGATGCCGGCGAGGTGATGGATCCAGGTCAGCTCCTTCGACAGCGCGCGGTACTCGGCGCTCGAGAGCCCGAGGTCCATGTCGCAGACATCACCGACGAGGACTTCGGCACGCTCGTGGCCGGGCAGCGTCTGGAGCAAGCGCTCGGCATCGGCCGCGAACTTCTGCTGGGCAAGCACGTAGAGCTTGGTCTCTGGCTCCGCGGCGAGCAGCTTCGCGATCATGCGCTTCGCGGTGAACGCCGGGAACCCGGTCACCAGCGCGACGTCGCGCCCGAGCCGAGCCGAGCGTCCGGTCGTGGGGTCACGCGTCGGAACGCGGATCGGCCCGAAGCGCGTCTCGATCTCGCCGACCACGCGATCGACCTCGCGCGCCAGCGCCGGTTCGTCGCCGTCGTTGCGGAGGACCCACGTCGCCGCGGCGAGCTTGTCCTCGAGCGGTGCCTGCGACTTGATCCGCGCGGCGGCCTCCTCGGGGGTGAGCTTGTCGCGCAGGGCGATGCGCTGCAGCTGCACTTCGGGTGACGAGGCGACCACGACGAGCGCAGCCAGCCCCTGGTGGGCTCGATTCTCGACGAGCAGCGCGGCCTCGTAGAACACCACGTTCGCGCCGGCATCGTCCCAGGCCGCGATCGCCGCGCCGCTCGCCGCCGCGATCCGCGGATGCGTGATCCGGCCGAGGTCTGCGCGCGCCGACGGATCGGAGAACGCGATCGCGCCGAGCCGCTTGCGATCGAGCCGGCCATCCGGCGTGAGGATCGCGGCCCCGAACCTCGCGACCAGCTCGGCGAGCGCGGGCTGCCCCGGCTCCACGATCTGCCGCGCGAGCAGGTCCGCGTCGACGATCGCGGCACCGCGCTCGGCGAGCATGCGAGCGACGGTGCTCTTCCCCGACGCGATGCCTCCGGTCAACCCGATCACGTGCACCGCCACTCACGTTCCGTACCACGCCGCCAAGGCGACGCGGTAGGGTGCCCGCGATGCTCCGGACCGTCTGCTGGCTCGCGCTCGTCGTGTTCGCGCTCGTCGCGCTCGGCGGTGCCACGGCACGCGGCGCACGACGCGACTGGACGGGGAGCGCGGCGTGCGGCACGTGTCATCCGGCGCACCTCGCGGCATGGCGAGCGACGTCTCACGCGACCACGCAGCGCCGCCTGATCCCGGCCGGATCGACCGTACGCCCGGAGACGCGATGCCTTGCATGTCACGGCACCGGCGAGGCTCCCGCGGGGCCGGCGATCGCGGTCGAGGTCGGGTGCGAGGCCTGCCACGGCGCGGGCGCGGCGTATGCCGAGGACGACATCATGCGAAACCCGGCGGTCTCGCATTCGCTCGGCCTCGTCGCGCTCGAGACCTCGAAGGCACGCGCGGCGGTCTGCGCGCAGTGCCATCTCCGCTCGACGCGTGGTAAGGCATTCGACCCGGCCGCGCCGGTCCACCCGGTCCAGAGGCCATGAAGACTCCCGCTCACTTTGTCGTCTCGGCGTCCTCGCCCGACGAGTTTCCTGCGCCGACCCTGCCCGAGCTCGCGGTCGTGGGCCGCTCGAACGTCGGCAAGTCGAGCCTCATCAACGCGCTCGTCGGTCAGGACGGGCTCGCGCGGACGTCGCGCACGCCGGGCCGTACGCGCCTCGTCAACTGGTTCGAGGTCGAGACCAAGCCGAGGTTTCTCCTCGTCGATCTCCCGGGGTACGGCTACGCCGAGGTCAGCAAGGCCACGCGCGAGAGCTGGCGTCCGTTGATCGAGACGTACCTGGCGCAGCGCACCACGCTCGCCGGCGTGCTCCTGCTCATCGATATCCGGCGCGGCTCGCAGGACGAAGAGCTCGACTTCGTGCCGTGGCTCGCCGAGCGCGAGAAGCCGATCGTCGTGGCGCTCACGAAGGCCGACAAGCTCCCCAAGAACAAGCGCACGCTCGAGGTGATGCGGGCGAAGCAGGAGCTCGGGTTGCGCCGCGATCCGTTCGCGGTCTCGACCCTGTCGCACGACAACATCGAGCCGCTGTGGCGGGCGTTGCTCCAGGTCGTCGCGCCAAGACCAGAATGAGCGCGGGAAGCGAGGGTTGAGGGTGGCGAGCGAGGCGCTCAGTTTTCACCGCGTGACCCCAGCTGACCTCGACGCGCTCGACGCGATCGTCGCGATCGAGAGTCACTCGTTTCCCACGCCGTGGCCACGTTCGACGTTCGAGGCCGAGCTCACCTGCGATCACGCCCGCATCTTCGTCGTGCGCGACGCTACCGGCGTCATCGGCTTCTGCAATTTCTGGCTCGTCGTCGACGAGGTGCACATCCTCGTGATCGCGACGCACCCGGATCGCCGGCGTGCCGGGGTCGGTGGTCGCCTGCTCGCACACGTGCTCGACGACGGCCGTGGTGCGGGCTGCACGATCGCCACCCTCGAGGTCCGGCGCGGCAATCTCCCCGCGATCGCGCTCTACGAGCGCGCCGGCTTTCACACCGTCAACGTCCGGACACGCTACTACCAGGACAACAACGAAGATGCCCTCGTCATGCTCTGCGCGCTCACCTGAGCCTCACCCGAACCACGCTTCCCGACATACGTCAAGATCGATTGTCCGATCAATCTGTATCGCAGCGATCAAGTTGTACTGGTCCGATCGTTGCGCTCGCTCCGATCATGCTGAAATCACTTCAGCGCCTACGTGGCACGGTGCTTGATGAAGGGGACCAGACGGCCTGTAACAACCCGGAGGTTCTTTTGCGGATCATCCTCTCTCTCGCGTTCATCACTGCCTGCGCTGCCCCTGACACGCTCGACACCGTTGCCAGCGCCTCGAAGGGCGCTCCCGACGTCGACTTCTATACGATCTTTCCGCCCGACAGCGTCATCGAGTCGGTGTTGGTCAAGGATCGCACCTGCGGCATCGTCTTCCACGGGGTGAGTGATCCGGCCGCCGATACGCTCGCGTTCTGGACGGTCGGAGTCGACGCGATCAAGAGGGACCTCCCGTACCCGACCGACACGCGGCCAAACTTCTACGCGATCTTCACGCCATCGAATCCGACGCTGAACCACACCGTCGCCGGGTTCGAGGCATACGACCACTATCACGTCGCAGATCGTGACTCTCGAACCAGCACGGACACCCTCTGGGATCCCTTCATCGTCAACCCGGGCCCGAACTTCAACGCTGCGACCTACAAGGTCGCCACCTCGGTCAAGGCGATGAACGCGCAGATCGCCGCTGGCATCCTCGCCGCGCCGGTCACCACGATCGACGCAGGCTTCGGTCCGGTCGTCTTCCACGGCGAGATCGCCTGCGGCCGGAGACTCGAAGCGATCTACGAGGGCGATCTGCCCTGCAACACGCACTGACCGCCGGCGACACAGGCTTGCGAAGTTCAGAGCTCCCCAAGCGCTCTGGACTTCGCGCATATTTGCCGACATCTCCTCAGGTCGATTGTCCGATCAATCTGTACCGCAGCGATCAAGTTGTACCGGTCCCGCTGCCTTGATCGCTCCTATCATGTTTAAATCACGTCAGGAGTGTGCGGCATAGTACGTGATAGAGAACCTCGCAACCAACCTGGAGGTCTCTCTTGCGAATCATGCTCTCTCTCGTGTTCATCGCTGCCTGTGCCGCTCCTGACACATTCGACACGGTAGGCAGCGCCTCATCGGGCACTCCCGACGTCGACTTCTACACGATCTTTCCGCCCGACAGCGTCATCGAGTCGGTGCTGGTCAAGGGTCGCACCTGTGGCATCGTCTTCCACGGGGTCAGTGACCCGAACGCGGACACGCTGGCGTTCTGGACGGTTGGGGTCGACGCGATCAAGAGGGACCTTCCGTACCCCACCAAGACGCGGCCCAACTTCTACGCGATCTTCACTCCCTCGAATCCGACGCTGAACCACACGGTCGCCGGGTTCGAAGCATACGACCACTATCACATCGCAGATCGCGCCTCCGAAGACCGCAACGACGACCTCTGGGACCCCTTCATCGTCAACCCGGGCCCGAACTTCAACGCCGCGACCTACCAGGTCGCCACGTCGGTCTCGGCGATGAACAGCCAGATCGCCGCTGGCATCCTCGCCACGCCGGTCACCACGATCGACGCAGGCTTCGGCCCGGTCGTCTTCCACGGCCCGATCGCCTGCGGCTCGAAGCTCGAAGCTATCTACTCTGGCGACCACTGACCACAGTGACGCCGATCTACCTCGGATTGCCTGGGTCATGCGCGGACGGTAGTCTCGGGACGTTGTGACCGCCCGGGACCTCCCCGACGAGATCGATGGCGAGGACTCGGTGACCGTCCTCCCGGGACTGGTTGCGATCGGGACGGTCCACACGGAGGTCGAGCTCCTGTCCGTCCTGGTGCTGTCCCAGAACTTCATCGCGACCTACCCGTTGCCGAGGTCCGGTGAAGTGACCGTGGGTCGCTCGCACTCGGTCGAGATCTACGTGGACGATCCGATCGTCTCGCGTCGGCACGCGATCCTTTCGGCGAAGCCACCGACCATCCGCGACCTCGGCAGCTCCAACGGCACGCGGGTCCTCGGCGTGCAGCTGGCTCCCGGCGAGAAACGCGAGCTCGCGGTCGGCGACATCATCATGATGGGATCCTCCGCGTTGCTGATCCAGCGCGGGGACGCCAAGGTGCGGCCGCGGCGCTTCTGGACCCAGGAGCACTTCGAGGCCCGGCTACGGGAAGAGTGCTCGCGAGGAGATCGGGCCGGACGGTTCTCGGTCGCATGCCTCCACTTCGGTCGAGATGTACCCGATGTCGGCGTGCGACGGCTGCTGGCCCGTGCGCTGCGTACGAGTGATGTGGTGGGCGAGTGCGGACGGTCCGTGTACGCGCTCCTCCTCGTCGACGCCGATACCGGGCAATCGCGCTTGGTGCTCGATCGGATCGCCGACGCCCTGAAGCAACACGACGTCACGGCGCGTTGGGGCATTGCCCACTTCCCCGCCGATGGTCGAACCGGGGAAGCGTTACTCGCCAAGGCTCAGATCGTTGCAGACCCGGTCGATGCCGGTGCCGAGAGTCCCCCGCACTCCGAGGGCAGGGTGGTCGCCGACGCGGTCACCCAGGAGCTGTATCGGGTCGCCGACCGCGTCGCCGCCGGAGACATCAGCGTGCTGATCACCGGCGAGACTGGCGTGGGCAAGGAGGTGATGGCGGAGGAGATCCACCGCCGATCGCCGCGGCAGGCGCGACCGTTCCTGCGCTTGAACTGCGCGGCCCTGTCGGAGTCCTTGCTCGAGAGCGAGCTGTTCGGCCACGAACGGGGCGCGTTCACGAGTGCAGTGGCGGCCAAGCCCGGCCTGCTCGAGACGGCGGATGGGGGCGTCGTGCTGCTGGACGAGATCGGCGAGATGCCGATGAACCTGCAGGTGAAGCTCCTGCGGGTCATCGAGGAGAAGCAGGTGCGGCGGGTGGGCGGCTTGAAGTCGCATCCCCTCGACGTGCGCTTCCTCGCCGCGACCAACCGCGACCTCCAGAAGCACGCGGCACGCGGCCTGTTCCGTATGGACCTCTACTACCGCCTGGCAGGTGTCACGCTGGCGATCCCGCCACTGCGTGACCGTCCGGGGGACATCAAGCCGCTGGTTCAGACCTTTCTCCACCACGCGTCGCGGCACCTCGGCGGATCACTGCCGACGATGTCGGAGGAGGCACTCGGCCTGCTGTGCGCCTACCACTGGCCGGGCAACATCCGCGAGCTCAAACACGTGATCGAGCGGGCGGTCCTGTTGGCCGGGAACTCCACGATCACGGGCGCGCACGTCTCGCTCGAGAAGGCGCCGCCCGGCGATCAAGAGGGCCGGGTGATCAACGGTGCCAGCGCCGCCGACGACGACCGCCGCCGCGTCCTCGAGGTGCTCACGGCGTGCGGCGGCAACCAGAGCCGCGCCGCCAAGAAGCTTGGTATGTCACGAGGAGCGCTGATCCGTCGCCTCGTCACCTACGGGATCACCCGTCCGCGCGAGTGAGCCTCGCCACGCTTACCGGATCACGCCGTTGGACGTCACGCGATCGTTGGCCTCGCTCGTCGCGAAGTAGATCGCGCCGCCGGCCGCGCCCGCGACGATCACACCCATCCCGGCGAGCACGTACCACCGCGTGTACCAGGAGCTCTTGCCCGGACGCTGGAGCGGCGCGCGCACGCGCAGCTCGCCATCGGGCGGCAGCGCGACCTGGGTCGTGAACGGCACGAAGCCGGTCTTCTCGACGCGGATCTCGTACGACGCCGGTGCCCGCAACGTGAGCGGCTTGATCGGCGTGATGCCACGCGGCTCGCCACCGACGGTGACCGCCGCTCCGGTCTCGCTCGCGACGATCTCGATCACACCGAACCGCAAGAAGTCGCCCGGGGGCAAGAGCCGCGTCAGATAGCCGTCGAGCTGGCTATCGGACGGTTGCGCACCGGCGGCGAGCGAGTCGGCGACCCGCCCGTTCACCGAGCGTCCCGCCACGTCGATCCGTTGCATCGTCAGGATCACGTCGCCGAGCTCGCTGACACCGACGAGGATCACCTCGGCGGCGCCTACCTTCTGGCCGATCTTCGCGACGCACTCTGCCTCGCCGCCACACTTCACGAGCACCTGATCGAGGTGGTCGCCGTACAGCGCCCGCGTCTGATCCGGCCCCATCACGCCGAGCGAGGTCTGCTTGGCGAGCGCCGCGGTGATCCGCGCGGCGATCCCGGGCAGGCCCGACGACGCTGCACGGTACTCGAGCACCGAGACCTTGCGCTTCGGATCGGGATCGCCGTGCGCGACCGACCCCACGGCGGCGATCGCGATCGCGATCACGATCGCGATGCGCATCAGCGAGCTCCGAACAAGGCGCCGACCGACAGCGGGACGTACTCGCCGAACGACGAGCGCTCGCCCGGCGGCGGCACGTCGCACTTCCAGTTCGGGAAGTCGTCCGCGGGCCCGACGACGAGCGCGCACGAGGTCCGCACGCGCTGCGCGATCGACGAGCTCGCGAGATCGAGCAGCATCCAGTCCGACGTGGTCGCGTCGAGGCACGGCAAGACGACGTTGATGCCGTTGGAGAGCTGCTGGATGTAGTAGTTGCTCGTCGCGACGAGCCCGACCTGTTGCCCGCCCGGTAGCGCGACGAGATCCAGCGGCACCGTTCCGAACGACTGGAGCACCTGCGCGTGCTGCTTGGCCGGATCATCGTCGTCGAAGATCGTCTCGCGTCGCCCGGGGAGATCGAGCGTGATCGGCATCCCGCCGGAGAGCGGGATCGATTGCACGATCAGGTGCGCGCCTTCCGTCACGTAGTCGACCGCGCTCGCCGGGATCGGCCCACCCGGCGGACAGCGCGTCGGCGAGTCGGGCACGCACGCCACGGGATTACCGCCGGGGGTGGTGCAGTTCGGCACCGACGCGCGGGTTCCCGCCGCGAACACCCGGCCGCCGGCCACGGCGAGCACGGTCGCGCGCTCGAGCGTGGCGAAGTCGGTGAACGTCGGGTTCCCGCTCTCGATGTCGCCCTGGATCTTCACGACTTTCCCCATGCACGGGAGCGTCGCGAACAGCCCGACGTTCTCGGGCGCCGCGGCGAGATCCGAGACCGGCTGCGGCAGCGGCTTCGGCGTGACCACCGCGGGTGCATCGACATCGATCGTCACGAGCGCAGACGTGCCGCCGCACGTCTGCAGCGGATTGATGTTGGGCTGCACACGCCCGACGAGCCCGTACGCGAGCAGCCTGCCATCGCTCGACGGACCGACCGTCACGCGATCGACCGGGCCGACCATCGCGTTGACGACCGAGCCAGAATCGATATCGACGATCGCGATCCCCTGGTCATGCGCGACCGCGACCTTGCGCGTGCCGGGTACCGCAGCCGCATCGCGGGTCATGCCGGGCAACGCGATCGGCACACCGACGAGCTTGTTGGTCTCGGTGGTCAGCACGCTCAGCTGCGAGCTGGCCACGATCGCGAGCCGGTCACCGCCGACGGAGACCACGACCTGCGGCACGTTCACGCCCATCACCTGACCTTGAAATTTCGTATCGGTGGGATCGAGCGTCGGGTCGAACGAGAACAGCGCCGCGCCGTTGCTCGCGTAGACGAACGGCCGGCGCACCGGGATCGAGACCACGGTCTTCTGGTCGGCGACGATGTCGACCAGCTCGGCCGCTTCGCCGACCCCGACGAGCCGGTTCGAGACGTCGCGCAGCTGGACCTCGATGCGAACATCCTGGGCCACCGCGAGGTCGCCCGCGGTGAACCGGTTGCCGTCGAGCACGCTCGTCGTCGCGACCGGAGTCTCGTCTCCGGAGGTCAGCACGACCGTCACGGTCGTCATGCCGGTCGGCCGGAGCTCGGGATCGCTTGGTAGCGTGAGCACCAGGTCGAACGAGCCTTCACTCGTACATCCGCTGATCGCACAGGCTGCGGTAATTAGTAGCGATAACCGCATCCCTCGCGACCCTATCAGACCCACACGTACGCATACAACCACTCGGATCACAACGACTTCTGTCCGCGCGAACAGATCGCTTGGGTAACCGACATGATCGTTGTACGAATGCGTCCTCAGGGTAGGATTCTCCGCGTTGGTAGCAACAACCGACAAGGCTGCGCACAGCGGCCCCTTTGGTCGTCTCGATCCGAACCTTCCTCAAGTGTTCGGCCGGTACTTGCTTGTCCAGCGCCTGTCGCGCGGTGGGATGGGCGAGATCTTCCTGGCGAAGCACGGGCTCGCCGGCTTCGAGAAGCTCGCGGTCATCAAGAAGGTCCTCCCGCACCTCTCCGCCGACGCCTCGTTCATCTCGCGCTTCGTCGACGAGGCCCAGGTCGCGATCAAGCTCCAGCACGTCAACGTCGCCCAGGTATTCGAGGTCGGCCGCGTCGGCGACGAG
>Ga0299915_10000377_pt1 | contig 34243 bp, 28 predicted proteins | sample RVTome_13_FD_200263 | JGI IMG/M metagenome (GOLD analysis project Ga0299915, IMG submission 200263) | Soil microbial communities from uranium-contaminated site in the Upper Colorado River Basin, Wyoming, United States - RVT92D227 (version 2) ...
CGCTTCCTGCGCCGCGCATCTATCACCGGTACGGCACCTAGCAAACGTGTTCTTCGAAGAGCCGGATGCGGGAAATCTGCACGTCCGGATCTGTGGGGGCCTCGGGAAACCGGGGCTACCCGACTCTCGTGGCGATCCTGGCGTTGGTTCTGAATGCGACGAGCTCGTACCGGCCGCAAGCGATTCCGCTATTCACCCGATCGATCGCGAGGCGGTTCAGCCCGCGCCGAGCAGCTCCTTGCCGAGCGTGCCGCAGATCTCGTGAACCTCGTCGACGACATGCGTCACCAGATCGTGGACCGCCGCGCCCGCGAGCGGCTCGCTCGAACGCGCCGCGACCCAGCGGTCGAGCACGCGCAGCTGCTCGAGCGTCACGCCGCCGGGGAGCTCGTGGCGATCCGGCGGACGGATCCCGCACAGTCGGTCGTAGGCGGAGTGCACGCAGTACGCGATCGAACGCGGGAACGCGGGCTCGGAGACGAGGAACTTCGCGACCCCCTCGGAGCTCACGCGCCCGGCCGCGCGCTTGAGGTACGCCTCGCTCCCCGAGAGCCCGCGCAGCAGCGAGAGCCACAGCGCGGTCTCGACGATCTCGTCTCCGGCATGCCGGCGGGTCAGATGGGTGAACGCGTGGTGATGGACATCGAGCATGCGCGCGGTCTGGCTGACGCGCTCGAGCAACACGCCGAGCCAGATGAAGTCGAGGGGCTCGTCGTGCAGCATCGTCGAGCGAAGCAGGCCGAGCGTGAGCTGCGTGCCGCGCCGTGCCTGGTGATAGAACGCGTCGCGATGGTTCGTGTACGCGGCTTGCGCGAGGTCGGCGCGGATCCACAGGTGCAGCTCGTTGACCGCCTCCCACGCCTCGAGCGAGAGCACCTCGCGGATCGATCGCGCATTCCACCGCGCGCCGATCACCGAGCGCAGCAGCGACGTCCCGTTGTCCTCGTCCCACACCATGAAGCGCTGGACGATCTCGCCGTCACCCCACGCGGCATGATCGTCGTCGTCGGCACCGAAGCGCTGGCAGAACCGTTCTTCCTCGCCCGACACCACCACGATCGGGCGCCACACCTGCGCCGCCGGCAGCTCGGCATCGAGCGCGAGCGAGACCGTCGACGCGAGCATGCGCGAGGTCGCCTCGGCACGCTCGATGTAGCGTCCGAACCAGAAGCAATGGTCGGCGACCCGCGAGATCACACGCTCTCCTTCATCACCCACGTGTCCTTGCTGCCACCGCCCTGCGACGAGTTGACGACGTAGCTGCCACGCGTGAGCGCGACGCGCGTCAGGCCACCGGGTAGGACCCACGGTCCTTCGCGCGAGGTCAGGATGTACGGGCGGAGATCGACGCGCCGCGGTTCGATCGCACCGCGATCGGCGATCCACGTCGGGCAGCTCGAGAGCTCGATGCGATGCTGCGCGATGTAGCGTCGCGGTTCGGCCTCGATCCGCCGGCGAAACTCGTCACGCTCGTCGGCGGTCGATTGCGGGCCCATGAGCATCCCGTACCCGCCGGCCTCGTCGACGGCCTTCACCACCATCTCGTGGAGATGCTCGAGCACGTACTTGCGATCCTCGTCGAACAGGCACACGTACGTCGCGACCTGCTCGAGGATCGGCTCCTCGCTCAGGTAGAACTCGATCATGTCCGGCACGAACGGATACACGGCCTTGTCATCGGCCACGCCGTTGCCGGGCGCATTCGCGAGCGCGACGTTGCCCGCTGCGTAGGCGCGCATCAGGCCGGGCACGCCGAGCACGCTGTCGGGCCGGAACACCTCGGGATCGAGGAAGGCCTCGTCGGTGCGCCGGTAGATCATGTCGACGCGGCGCGGCCCGCGGGTCGTGCGGCAGTACACCTTGTCACCGTCGACGAACAGGTCGGGCGCCTGCACGAGCTCGAGCCCCATCGTGCGCGCCAGGAAGCTGTGCTCGAAGTACGCCGAGTTGTACGGCCCGGGCGTCAGCACCACCGTGTACGCGTCGTCACCCGACACCGGCGAGACCGAGCGCAGCGTCTCCGCGAGCCGCGTCGGATAGTGATCGACCCGGTGCACGCGCGCGGCATCGAACAGCCGCGGGAACATCCGCTTGCTGATCAGCCGGTTCTCGACGACATACGACACGCCCGACGGCGTGCGCAGGTTGTCCTCCAGCACGCGCCACGTCCCCGCGGGATCGCGAATCAGATCGACGCCGGAGATGTGGATCCGCACGCCGCCCGGCGGCTTGATCCCGCGCAGCATCGGGCGGTATCCGGCGGCACCGAGGATCATCTCCGCCGGGACCACCCCCGCCGTCAGGATCTTCTGCTCGCCGTAGATGTCGTCGAGGAACGCGCCGAGCGCACGCAGCCGCTGCTGCAGCCCGCGCTCGATCCGGCGGAAGTCATCGGTCGCGATCATTCGCGGCAACAGGCAGAACGGGAAGATCTTCTCGGTGCCGCGCGAGTCGCCGTACACCGAGAACGTCACCCCTTGCTGCAGCAGCGCGGTCTCCGCGAGGGCCTGCGCGCGGGCGAACTCGTCGGGCCGCATCTTGTCGAGCAGCGCCGCGATCCGGGCGAATGCCACCCGCGGCGTCGTGCCGTCGAACATCTCGTCGAACGTGCCGGCGAGGGCCGGATAGCGGTCGAACAACCCGGCGAGCGGTCCCTGCGACTGGGACTGGCTCTGCGTCATGCCCCATCGTAACCAGATCGCGGCGGCGATGGGTCGAAGCGGTGGCACCGAAGAGGGCTCGACACCCGAGAGGGCAGCTGCGGGAACCGCGCGGAGTCACGCGGGTGAGCAGATCGAACAGCGATCGACGAGGAGGTCGCTCACGGTCTCGCGATTTGTCGCTGCGAAATCGCCACGCGCCGTCGCAAGGCCGCGAGATGCCATGCAAACTCGCAGGATGAAGGCAACGAAGGCTTCCTCCCAGCGCGTGATCGCCGACCTCGAGGAGCTGGCCACGTTGACGTCGAACGAGCGCGGGGCGCAGCGCGTGGCGTGGGGGCCAGTGTGGCGCACGACGCGCGAGTGGTTCGCGGCGAAGCTGCAGGACGAGCTCGGGATCACGCCGTATCGCGACGGCGCCGCGAACCTGTGGGCCACGCTTCCCGGTGCGAGCTCGCGCAGCATCGTGCTCGGCAGTCACCTCGACTCGGTGCCGGGCGGCGGCTGGCTCGATGGCTGCCTCGGCGTGCTCGCGGGGCTCGAGGCACTGCGCCTCGCGAAGGCGGCGGGCACGCGCACGATGACGCTGCACCTCGTCGACTGGGCCGACGAAGAGGGCGCGCGGTTCGGCCGCAGCCTGATGGGATCGGCGGCGTCGGCGGGCGCGCTCGATGCGTACGGCGAGCTCGCGCACCTGACGGATCGCCAGGGCGTCGGGTTGCCGGCCGCGCTCGAGGAGAACGGGGTGTCGCTCGACAGCGTGGAGACGGCGGCGGCGTACTTCCGCACGCTCGACGCGGCCGCGTATCTCGAGCTGCACATCGAGCAAGGTCCGGTGCTCGAGGACATGAAGGCGCCGGTCGGCGTGGTGCTCGGGACGATGGGCGTCGAGCGCTACAACGTGCGGTTCGTCGGGCAGGCCGCGCACTCGGGCGCCGCGCCGATCCATTTGCGCAAGGACGCGTTCCTCGCGGCCGCGCAGTTCGCGCTCGCGTGCCGCGAGATCAGCGTGAAGCACTCGGGCAAGACCCCGAAGACGCGGGTGGTCGCGACGTGCGGCGTGGTGAAGGTCGAGCCGAACTTCGTCACGGCGGTGCCGGGCTCGACGGAGATCTCGATCGATCTGCGCGCGCTCGACGCCAAGGTCCTGAAGCGCATGCTCGCCGACGCGCGCGCCGCCGCGGCGAAGGCGGCGAAGACGCACCTCGTGAAGGTCGCGTGGAGCCCGCTCCTGCACATCACGCCGCGACTGTTCGACGAGCGCCTGATGACGATCATCCGCGAGGCCGTGACCGAGGTCACCGGGCGGGCGCCGGAGATCCCGTCGGGGCCGCTGCACGATGCGGCCGAGATGGCCGCGGTGTGTCCGACGGCGATGGTGTTCGCGCAGTCGAGCCCGGGCATCTCGCACACGCGCCTCGAGGACACGCCGCGCTCCGCGCTCGACAAGTCGATCCGCGCGTTCCTGATCTCGGTGGATCGGACGATGGCGATGCTGGGGGCAGCGCCGCCGCGCGCGTGAGCGCCGGCGACCTGGCGGCCGCTAACGGCTGGCGCGGAACCGCGTGGAGTCCTCGGCGCCGAGCACGCGGGTGAGCAGCTCGAACAGCAGATCGACGAGGAGGTCGCGCACGGCCTCGCGCGGAACGTCCTGGTGTGACAGCCACTCGATGCTCGCGGACTCGACCATGCCGATCCAGCCACGGATCGCGATCGGGCTGATCGGACGGGTCTTGAGCAACGCGCTCAACGGCGCGCCACTGAGGAACTCGTCGAGGATGCCGAGCCGCACGCCCTCGACCACCTTCGCGACCTCGGGGTCCGACCCGATCCCACCCCGCATCAACGCGATGAACGACGAGCCCTGGGTGCTGACGCTGTCGAGGTAAGCGTCGACCGCCGCCGCGGCACGTTCGCGCGGCGGAAGATCGCGCGGCACGCTCGTGAGCTTGTGGACGAGGCCCTGCGACGTGTCGCGCAGGCCGGCGATGTAGAGATCGCGCTTCGTCGGGAAGTAGTAGTAGAAGAGGCCCTTCGAGAGCTTCGCCTTGCGCGCGAGCTCGTCGATCGAGACCTCGTCGTACGGGTGACTGGCGAACGCGGCCTGGCCGAGCGCGAGCAGCTGGGCCCGGCGCTCGTCGTTGTCGAGCCGGCGGATCACGCGCCGCCGCTTGGGCGGAACCGGGCGCCTCACCACACGCTTGGTACGAACACGCGCCACCGCCCAGACGTATCCCGGCGAGGCCGGACACACAACGGCCAATGAGGCGGACCGTCGAGGTCCGCTCGGCACCCAGCTCCCTACCTCACTTGTACGAGCCGACGTCGATCGCGTAGATGGTCTCGGCGAGCGGCGCGTGCTCTCCGGTTCGAACCCAGATCTCGAGGCCCTTCATCGCATCGGGGTCGACGAGGAGCTCCGCGGTCAGGTCCTGATTCTCGAGCTTGGTCTCGAGTGGGGCCGAGACGACCGTCTTCTTGTCCTTGCGCATCACGACATCGACGCGCCACAGATGCTTGAGCTCGGTCTGGTTGCGCGGCATCACCAGCCGCACGGTGACCAGCCCATGATCGGTGCGGGTCGTCACCGCGAACTTGAGGCCGGCCTTGCCCTGATTGCCCTTGTTGAGATCGATCCGCATCACCGAGGCGGCCACCTGCGCCTGGAACACGAGCAGGACGGTCAGGACCGCGAGACCTCGCAGGGCGCTTGTCATGCGGGGGATGCTAGCAGCCCGAACCAGAGCCTCACGCCTTTGTTCGCTAGCTCGCCGTCACGTCGAACGCGATCTTCGGGGTCTCGATCTCGCAGTTGTCGTCGGTGCACACGCTCAGCTTGAAGGTCCCGGTGAGCCGCGCCTTGCCCGCCTTCGCGGGACGAAATCGGATCGTCATGGTGGCGGTCTTCGCGTCATCTTGCGCGAGCGTCCCCGTCCCATCGAGCTCGATCCCCGGCGTGGGGTCACCCTCGAACTTGAACGGGTACTGCGGGTTGACGTGGTAGTCGCCGAGCGCGGTGAGCCGGAGCCGCGCCTCGCACGTGCCGCCCGATGCGCACGACGGCTGCGGCACGGCATCGATCCGGAAGAACGGCTTGCTCGCGAGGGGCGTGCCGCCGATGGCGCGCTCGGTCGCGGCGCCCTTGGTCGGTGCCTGCTCGCGACTGCACGCGGCGAGGATCACGAGTGCAGCGAGCTCACGACGCATACTTGACGCTGCAGCCGTACGCCTTCGTCGTCGGAGTGCGGACCGCGCGGCCGGCTCCGAGATCCTCGAGCGTCGCGTCGACATAGTTGACGAGCTTGCCGTCCGCGGGCGACTTGCCCTCGGCATCGGGCGAGTTATCGATCGCGCCCGCGTAGACGAGCGTGCCGGTCTTGTCGATCACGAAGATGTGCGGGGTGTTCGTGGCGCCGTAGACCTTGCCGATCGCGCCGCTCTCGTCGCGCAGGATCGGATGCGCCATCGTCCACGTCTTCGCGGCCGCCACGTTGTCCTTCAGATCGGCGCCTTGCTTGCCGGCTCCGCCGCTGTTGATCGCGAGCCAGACGACCCCCGCCCTGGTGTGCCGCTTCGCCGTGTCGACGAGCGAGCCCACGCCGTGCGACTTCTTGACGAACGGGCAGCCCGGGTTGAACCACTCGAGGACGACGGTCTTGCCCTTGAACGAGGACAGCTTGACCTGCTTGCCGTCGAGGTCGGTCAGCGCGAACTCCGGGGCGCGTTTGCCCACCTCGGCCTTCGAAGGCGCCGCGACCTTCTGCTCGGGGGCCGCGGTGGCCGACGTGACGAACCCGATCGCGAGGGCGGTGACGAGGAGGGTCTTTCGCATCGCGGGCATTGGAGCACGCAACTTCTGCCCGCGCTCGCGATCCTGCGGCCCATGAGCTGCGACCCGATCTCGGTCACAACGCGTCGCCAGCCGCTACTTCAGTCGGCCAAACGTCGTGGTCGCGAAGTCGATGACCGCGCGGACGTTGGCGCTCCGGCTACGCTCGGGTGCCGTCACGGCGTGGATCGGCGGCCCCTCCGAGGTGAACGCGTCGAGCACCTCGACGAGCCGACCGTCGCGCACGAGCTCGGTGACCATGAAGTCGAAGAGCTGCGCGATGCCATTGCCGGAGCTGACCGCGGCGAGCAGCAGATCGCCTTGATTGACGAGCAAGCTGCCGGTCACCTCGTGTGGGCTCGGCGCTTCGGCTTGCTCGGCGAACCACCACGGCACCGGACGTCCCCTCGGATCGACGAACCGCAAACAGTTGAAGCGGGCGAGCTCGGCGGGGCGCGCCGGCGATCCGTGCCTGGCCAGAAAGTCCGGCGACGCGACGGTCACCCAGCGCGGCCGGTACAAGATCCGCGAGACCAGCGTCGAGGAGGTGCGCGCCCCGACCCGCAGCGCGACGTCGGTGTCCTCGGCGAGCAAGCCGCTCACGCGATCGGAGAGCTCGAGGTGCACGACGAGCTCGGGGTAGCGAGTGGTCAGGGCCGGTAACGCGGCGACCAGGATCGGTCCGAGGATGAACGAGGTCGAGACGTGCACGTCTCCCCGCGGCTCGGCACGTGCTCGCTTGAGCTGCGCGTGACCGGCATGCAGGCTCGCCACGGCCTCGCGACTCCGGACGTGGAACAGCTTGCCTTCCGGGGTCAGCGCGACCACGCGCGAGCTCCGGCTGAGCAACTTGACCCCGAGGCGCTCCTCGAGGCGAGCGACCGCCTTGGACACCGCCGCGGTCGAGACCCCGAGGTGCTCGGCGGCACGCCGGAAGCTCAGCTGCTCGGCGACGTGGAAGAACGGGACGACGCCCGAGAACAAGTCGATCTGCTCGATCATGAACCTGGGGTTAACGATACGTCATCCACGAGGTCATTGTCGGACATCGGGTTGAGGCTCATCGTGATTGCACAGGAGACACACCATGAAGATCACGATCCTCGGAACCGGCCCTGTGGGCCAAACCCTCGCAGCCAAGCTCGACACCATCGGCCACGCCGTCACCATCGGCACCCGCGATGTGAGCGGCACCCTCGCGCGCGACGCCAAGGACCCGTACGGCAACCCGCCGTACAAGGTCTGGGCGGCCGAGCACTCGCAGGTCCAGCTCGACACGATGGAGCACGCGGCCGCACGCGGCGAGGTCATCATCAACGCGCTGGCGGGTGCCGGCGCGCTCGCCGGGCTCGTCCTGGCCGGCGAGGCGAACCTCGCCGGCAAGATCGTGCTGGACCTCTCGAACCCGCTCGACTTCTCGAAGGGCATGCCGCCCTCGCTGTTCGTCTCCAACACCGACTCGCTCGGCGAGCAGATCCAGCGGCGGTTCCCCGAGGCGCGCGTCGTGAAGACCCTCAACACGGTCAGCGCGTCCCTGATGGTGGATCCCCGCCAGCTCGCCGACGGCGCCCACTCGATGTTCGTCGCCGGCAACGATCCCGACTCGCGTCGCCGGGTGGCCGGCTGGCTCGCGGAGTGGTTCGGGTGGCGCGACGTGATCGACCTCGGCGACATCACGACGGCGCGGGGCACCGAGATGCTCCTGCCGTTGTGGCTCCGGACCTGGGGAGCACTGAACACGCCGATGTTCTCGTTCCGGGTCGTGCGCTGACCCGTGACATTTCGGGAGAGCCCGCCGAACGGACCTCGTCAGGCTGGCAACGCGAGCGCCGGAGAGGGCGTGTAACACGGCGCCATCTCGTCGAAGTAGTCACCGGTGATCAGGGTGCCGGGGATCAACACGACGATGCGGTCGCCTTGTGGTCGGCGGCCTCGGCGGGAGCAGTCATCGAGCTGATCCGATGTCGAGCTCGCGTTTCGACTCAGCTGTCGAGCCGGAGATCGATCGTGAACGGCCGCGACTCGCTCCAGTGGCCGGTCGCGGTGACGTCGCCGTCGAATGTCCTGACCTCGATGCGCTCCTGACGGCGGGAGATCGCGTCGGCTTCGTCGCGAGGCAGGCCGGCATACGGACCGCCGCCCGGTCGCCACGCCCACAGCTCGACGCGCTGGCCGCGGCCGGCCCAGCTCCACTCGATGACGAGCGGGTCGGTGCTCGGCAGCCCGGGATGCAGCCCCGGCGACGGCTGGTAGACCCGGCGGCGGACCCCGACCGCGCGCACGCCATCACCGATCGCGCGGAGGTGCGCCCACCGGCCCGCGATCGCGATGCGAGTCGGCCCGACTCCGTCGAGCGAGACCTCCCAGCGCTGGGTCGAAGCGTCGACGATGCGCGCGCCGGCACGCTCTTGCGAGGCGACGTCGCCGACGAGCGGCCAGAACTCGAGCGCCGGTCGCAGCGTCAGCGTGGCATCTCCGAGCCGGCACGTGATGCCCGGCGTGCGCCACGCGTCGAGCTCGCGGCGAAGCTGTGCGGGAATGCCGAGGCCGTGCTCGTCGAGATCTCCGAGGACGATGCGCAGATCGCGCGACAGCGCAGCGGGGAGCGCGAAGCGATCGTGGAGCTCGTCGTGCCAGTCGACGAGCGGCGAGCGGTAGTGCGCGACGACGAGGCGCGCGACGATCGACCGGAACAGCACCGCGAGCGCCGACAGCATCGCGGGACGTTCGGGCATGCGCACCGCGCGCAGCTCGATGATGCCCATCCGACCGTGGCGCGTGCCGTGAGCGGTGATGTGCGGGTTCCACAGCTTCTCGACGTTGACCTCGGCGCGATGGGCGTTGCCGGCGCAATCGACGAGCAACGGACCGAGCGCGTGCCACAGCTGCTCGGGCGGCAGCTCGCCGCGATCCGCGAGGCGCTCGAGCCATGCGAGCGTGACGCCGAGCTCGTCCCAGCGCTCGGGCGTGCCTTCGTCGGGGCGCGGGCCCTGCGAGGCCGAGCCGACGCACTCGTTCGCGAACCAGTAGGACAGCGATGGGTGGTTGTTGATGTAGCGGAGCAGGGCGGGCAGCACGTGCGGGTAACGCACGAACGGGCTCGTGGTCGGGCGCGAGCCACCGAGCGAGAGCTGGCCACCGCCCCCGGAGTCCGCGACGTCGCCGTTGAACCGATGCCGCACGGCCGAGAGCCCGGCGGCGCGCGCGGCGTCCCAGATCAGGCGCGACTGGCGAGCGAACGCGCTCGCGCTCGCGCACGGCGCCATGTTGACCTCGACGACTCCGGGATCCGGGGTCACCGTGAGCCAGTGATCGCCGTCGACATCGGTCGGCGGCGCGAGCGCTGCTGCATCGACGGTGGGTCGACCGCCGACCGCCCCGAGACCAAAGTCGCCCGAGATCGTCCCGTCCCGCCACCGCACGCCCCACGCGAACCGCGGAGCGGGCTCGTCGGGAAAGGTCCGTCCGATGACACGACAGACCTCCGCGCCCGGAATCGAGGCGGCGAGCTGGGTCGCGAGCTCGTGCGCGCGAGCGAGCTTGTCGTCACCCTCGGCGACCGCGACCCAGGCAGGATCGACCGAGTCCGCGCGGGTGAAGGTCGGCTCGGCACCGACCCAGATCTCGACGTTGCGTCGCGCGAGGAGCTCGTCGTGCATCTCCAGCGACGCGTCGAGCTCGTCCCTCGCGCCGATCTTCATGGCCAGTCTTCCTCCCGCGGCATCGGCGAGCCCGGCTCGACCCGGCGCAGATCGAGGGTGTAGGGCTGCTCGGGGTGCGGCGCGACGGTGTGCGCGCGGATCGGCGAGGGTGTCGGGCCCTCGAGCGTGAACCGCTGGGCTCGACGCGCGGCGGCCTCGACGCGGGTGAGCGGCGCGGAGGCATAGCCACGGCCCTCGGGATGCCAGACGTGATACGCGCCGCCGGCGACGCCGCGCTTGGCCCACGTATCGATGACGTCGATGTGCAGCGGATGATGGATGCCGAAGTGCGGATGCATCGCGTGCGGCGGGGACCACGCGCGAAACCGCACCCCGCCGACGCGGACCTCGCGACCGCCGCCCTCGCGGAGCGGGACGATGTAGCCATTGACCGCGACGACGTAACGCTCGGGATCGAGCCCGAGCGTCCGGAGCTCGATCCGCTCCATCGACGAGTCGACGTAGCGCGCCGTGCCGGCCTGCGTGGACTCCTCGCCGAGGACATGCCACGGCTCGATCGCGTTGCGGATCTCGACCGATCCGCTATCGGCCTCGAGCGTGCCGACGAGCGGACATCGCAGCTCGACGAACGGGCGGAACGCATCGGCTGGCAGCGCATGGCCGCGCGCCGCGAGCTGCGCGAGCACGTCGTCGAAGTCGCGCCACATCCAGTACGGCAGCAGGAACCGGTCGTGGAGCGCGGCGCCCCACCGGACGAGTGCGTGCTGGTACGGGTCGCCCACGAACGCGGCGACGAGCGTGCGCACGAGGATCGCCTGCGCGGCGGCCATGCGCGGATGCGGAGGCATCTCGAACGCGCGCAGCTCGACGAGCCCCTGACGTCCGTACGGCGTGCCCGGATCGAACAGCTTGTCGATCGAGATCTCGGCGCGGTGGGTCGAGCCCGCGACGTCGACGAGCAGGTGCCGCAGCAGCGCATCGACCTCCCACGCCGGTGGTGATTCGTAGAGCCGCGGCAACGCGAGCTCGAGCTCGTAGAGCGAGTCGTGGCGCGCCTCGTCGACGCGCGGTGCCTGCGAGGTCGGCCCGACGAACAGGCCGGTGAACATGTACGACAGCGCCGGGTGGTGCTGCGTGAACGTGACGAGGCTCGCGAGCAGGTCGGGGCGGCGCAGCCACGGCGACGCGGCGGGAGCCGGTCCACCGACGGTGATGTGATTGCCGCCGCCGGATCCCGCGGCGCGTCCATCGAGCAAGTAGCGCTCGGCGGTGAGCCCCGATGCGAGCGCGGCCTCGAACACCGTGTGGTGCAGCTCGGTCGCCTCGCGCGACGAGGTCGCCGGCGGCAGGTTCACCTCGAGCACGCCGGGATCCGGCGTCACGGCGAACCGCTTCATCGCCGGTGAGGGCGGTGACGGATAACCCTCGAGATGGATCGCGATCCCGGTGGCCTCGCGCACGCCATCGAGCGCGGCGACGAGGATGCAGAAATCCTCGAACCGCGCCGTCGGCGGCATGAACACCCAGAGCTGACCATCGCGCGGCTCGATCGCGAGCGCGGTGCGTACGGAGGGGTCGGGGGGATTGTCCGGAGTCTCGCTCGCTCGGCCAGACGGCTTGGCACCACGAGCCGCGTGCACGGCCTGCTTCTGGTCGTCGGGCTCGGCCCGTCGCGGATCCGGAAGGTCCGGCGCGTCGGCCCAGGTCACCGGCTCCGCGGCCCCGACCACGCTGCCGAGCGGCAAGCGCAAGCCGATCGGACTGTCGCCCGGGAGCAGGAACAGGTGCTCGCGCCGCAGGCGCCAGCGCTCGGTGATCCAGCCATCGCTCGTTCGCCCGAGCGGCAACACCAGGCCCACGACCCGACCGATCCCGCGATCCATGATCGCCGCGAGCCGGTGTCGCTCCTCGGGATCGTCGAGCCCGGCCTTGCGCGGATCGATGTCGACCGGCAACGCGGCCTCGGTGCGGAGCACCTCCCACGGATCCTCGAACGCGGCGTGGAGCTCGGGCGAGACGCCGAGCGCCGCCGCGAGCAGCTCGCCGACGCGGGTCGCGGCCTCGATCGATCCGTCGTCGACCACCGCGCGCTGCGGCCAGATCGGCGTGCCGTCGCGCCGCGCGACGACGTCGAGCGCCCACCGCGGCAAGCTCTCGCCCGGATAGTGCTTGCCCATGCGGTGGAACACGACGCCACCCGGCGCGAGCCGCTCGCGCAACAGCTCGACGAGCTGCCGGCCACGCCGCCACTTGTCCGCGCCGATCGCGCCGCCTTGCCACTCTTCCTGGGTCTGGCCTTCGCGCGCCGTGAACGTCGGCTCGCCACCGATCCAGACGTCGAGCCCGGCGGCCACGAGCGTCGCGTCCGCGCGATCGCCGCCGTCGACGAGCGCGCTCCACACCTCGTCGGTGTACGGCGCGGTCGGCCGGACCTCGTGCCCGAGCCTCGCGATCGTGGTCTTGAACTCGGCCGCGGTCGAGCCGATGTCACTCGTGCCGTCGAGCGGTGCGGCATGCGAGGGCGATGCGGTCGCCGCGAGCGGGATGTGGCCCTCGCCGCACAGCAGGCCGCTCGTGGCGTCGAAGCCGATCCAGCCGGCGCCCGGAAGGTACGCCTCGGCCCACGCGTGCAGATCGACCACGTCGTGCGGGACGCCCTTGGGCTCGTCGGGAATCATCCCCTCGTCCGCGAGTTGCACGAGGTAGCCCGAGACGAACCGCGCCGCGATTCCCTGGGCGCGCAGGAGCGCGACGAGCAGCACCGCCGAATCGCGACAGCTCCCGCGCCCGTTCGCGAGCGTCTCCTCGGGGGTCCACACGCCGGCCTCGTCGCGAATGACGTAGGCGATCTGTTCGCGCACGACGCTGTTGAGGTGCACGAGGGCATCGATCGTGACGCCGCTCCAGGGCAGTGACGAGAGGAGCGCGGTCGCCTTGGGTCCGATCCGGTAGGCCGGATCGGAGGTGTCGAGGTACGGCGCCAGCTCGCTGTCGAGCCGATCGGGATAGCGGAACGGCAGCTGCTTCGCGCGGTCGTCGATGAAGAAGTCGAACGGGTTGACCGGTCGAATATCGACCACGAGCTCGACGACGATCGAGAGCGCGTCGAGCGCCTGGCCCGCCTTGAACGTGACGCGGGCGATGTGGTTGCCGTGCGGGTCGCGCTGCCAGTGCAGCCGGTGCTCCGGCTGGATCGCGAGCGTGTAGCTCTCGATGCGCGCACGAGCGTGCTCTGCGGGACGGAGCCGGATCGTCTGCGGTCCGAGCAGGGCTGGACGCGGATAGACGTAACGGCTGCGGTGCTGGATCGAGACACGCACGGCGGCTTCCGCCTTCTTACCACCAAGGGGCCCAAGGGACCGCTTTTCAGCGAGGTTGTCGTCGGCGTGTGTGTGCGCCTGCGCTCGCCAACAGTCTCCATCCAGCGCGCGTTCTACGGTACCGTTTCAAGATGGGTCGGGCCTCCATCGCGGCGCTGCTCCTCGGTGCGTGCTCGTTCGAGCCCGCGAGCGCGGTGACCGACGGCTCCGATCCCGATGCGACCCGGCCGGTCGATGGCGCCCCGAACGATGGAGCTCCGGTGTGCTCCATCGGATCGATCGACCCGTGCGGTCAGGGCGAGCCGCTGGCGCCGCTGTCACTGACCGGCGCGTTCGACACCGACCTCGATCTCCGATGCCGAACGTACGCCCAACCCGGCGGTGGGATGGCGTGCCTCGTCTACGCCGACGGGGTCACCATCCCGGCCTCCGCGACGCTCGCCGTCACGGGGACCCGGCCGCTGATCATCGCGTCGACGATGAGTGTCGTGATCGATGGGTTGCTCGATATCTCGAGCCGGCGCGGCGGCCAGCGCGGCGCGGCGGCGAACGACGCATCGTGTGTCACCCAGCGAGTGCCCGAGAACGACGCCGGCGGGGCGGCGGGCGGTGCCGGCGGAAGCTTCGTCGCGACGGGCGGCGACGGCGGGACCGGCGATAGTGACAACAGCCTCGGCAACGACGGCGTCGCGCTCTCCGGCCTCGCCGGCACGAGCGTGGCGATGCCCGGCTTCGCGCGCGGCGGTTGCCGTGGCTCGAACGGTGGCAACGAGGTCGGAGGAGACAACGGGATCGGTGGTGCGGGGGGCGATTCTGGCGGCGCGGTGTGGATCGCCGCGGTCGGTTCGGTCGCGATCGGCACCGACGGTGGCATCCGTGCGACCGGCGCGGGCGGCAACCAGGGCCAGGTCCAGTCGGGCGGTGGTGGCGGCGGCTCGGGGGGCTTCGTCGTGATCGAGGCCGCGATGATCGACGTCGCCGGTGACATCTCGGCGAACAGCGGCAGCGGCGGTCAAGGCGGGACGCGCATCGACGGCGACCCGATCAGCGGCAATCCCGGCGGTGATGGAACGTTCGGGTTCACGCCGGCCCCGGGAGGCAATGGCGTGCCCGGCTCGCTCGCGGGTCCGGGGGGCGTCGGCAGTGCGGGGCTGACCACCGGCGGCACCGGGGTGTCCTCGATCGTCGGCGGCGGTGGTGGTGGCGGCGGCGCCGGCCTCATTCACCTCGTCGGTCCGCGTCAGGGCACGGGTACGATCTCGCCACCGCCGGCGTGATCGATCCCCTCGCAGATCAAGTGGCGAACGGAAGCTCGAGGCCGAGCAAGTACGACGCGGCCACGACGCCACCACCGGCGGCGATCACGATCAGCATCAGGTAGAGCAGGAGCCGGCCGATCGCGCGTGGCTTCGCCGGGACATCTTCGTCGACAAACCCTCCGTCAGGTTGCCGGACCGACGCCCCGGACGGCCGGACCTTCGCGGGCTTTGCGGACATCGGGATGCTGGGCTTGTGCTTCGGATAGGCGAGCCGCGGCCTCGATCCACTCGAGCTCGGTGGATCGAGTCCGGCAAACACCTGTGTCGAGTGGCCCGGCGTCGGGAGCAGCGTGCTGGCGTGAGCGACGCCGGGGAAGGGCTCGTGCTCGATCGCGTCGAGCTCCTGGCGCTGCGCCTCGGTCAGCTCGCGGGTGCCGGTGCTCGGCTGCTCGAGATCGCCGATCACGCGCTCGAGCCCGGTGTCCTTGCCGCGGGGCTTCTGGGTGTACGCCCACTCGATCCAGTCGAAGATCTGCTGGTGGCTGGCAACGGCATTCGCGCCGCTCCCGATGTTGGCGAGCGCGGTCCGCAGCGCACTCGCGCTTCGCCATCGCAGATCGGGGTCGCGCTGCAAGGCGGTGAGCACGATGTGATCGAGCTCGACCGAGACCTGCGAGCTCCAGCGCGAGGGCGGCTGGATCGGCATCTGGAGGACCTGCGTCGACGTCTCGAAGTCGTCGGCCCCGTCGAACAACCGGCGCCCGGTCAGCAGCTCGTGCGCGATGACGCCCACCGCGAACAGGTCCGCGCGCAGGTCGAGCTTGCCACCGAGGTACTCGGGCGCGATGTAGTTGAACTTGCCCTTGATAACGTAGCCGGGCTGCGTGTTCACGTCCGAGCCCTGGACCTTCGCGATCCCGAAGTCGAACAGCTTCACGATGCCGGTGTTGGAGACGATGATGTTCGGCGGCGAGACGTCGCGATGGATGATGCCGAGCGGCTTGCCGGTCTGGTCGTCGGCGCGACCGTGTGCGTAGTCGAGCGCATCGCAGATCTGGGTCAGGATCCCGAGCGTGACCGGGACCGGGATGGCGCCGGCGGCGTCCCGGCACTGGCGCAGGATCTGGGTCAGCGTCGGGCCGGGGATGTACTCCATCGCGATGAAGTACACGTCGTCGACTTTGCCGAGCTCGAACGTCTGCGCGATGTTCTTGTGGTGGAGGTAGCTCGCGAGCTGCGCCTCTCGCACGAACGCCTGCACGATCTCGGGCGTCGCGCAGAGATACGGATGCAGCCGCTTGAGCGCGACCGGCTTGCGAAAGCCCGCGACGCCACGCTTCTCGGCGCGATGCACGGTCGCCATGCCGCCTAGACCGAGCTCCTCGTAGACGACGTACTGGCCGAACTCCTCGGAGGAGCCGCTACTCACGGGCGCATCGTATCAGCGTCGTCGCGCGAGCCGAGCAAGACGACGTCACGATCGCGAGCGCAAGCGAGCGAGCGTGTGGTCCTGGGCCACGTGCTTGTTGCGTTCGAGCCAGCGGTTGAGATCGCGTGCGACAACGTCTGAAGGGTGGACGAGATCGCCCGTCATCAGGGCGTACACCGTGGCGAGCGCGGTCTCGATCGTCTGCCGGAGCAACGCATCGTGGTGCGCGAGATCCGCGAGCGCATCCTCGAGCTCGTTCTTGCGTGCCAGGACGCGGGCCGCGAGGGGTTGCCCCCGCGTCGCGTCGGTGGTGTTCTCGATCTTCGAGTTGAGGATGGCGGCCACGTCATGCCTTGATGTTGGTTGGTGACGTCGACCACTCACGTTTCACCTGCGATCCCGGACGATCGACATGGACCTTGTCGTCGACCGAGGTGACCCAGCTGATGGGGATGTAATGGTGCTCGCCGTGCTCGTCCATGCCGAGCTTGATGAGGTCGCCACCCTCGAGACAGTCGACCTCGGCGAGATCACCGTCGTTGCTGCCCACGACCCGCATGTGCGGCTTGATCAGCTCCTGGGCGATCTCGAATTCGAGCATGCTCGTTGGTGGAGCATCGGACGTGCCAGCGTCACCGACTGGATTCCAGGGCGCGGGCGTGACCGAGCGCAACGATCCGTCGATCGGCGTGCGATGGCGCGCGGTCACGAACTGGAGGGCGCGCCGAGCCCGAGCCGTTGATGGTCGGCGAGCGTACAGCGATTCTGGACCACGGTGATTCCCGCAGCCTCGAGGATCTTCGCCGCGTCCTCGTTCTTGATGCCGAGCTGGAACCACACGACCTTGGGGCGCGGTTGCATCGCGAGGATGTCCTCGACGTGCAGCGGGATCTGCTCGGGGCGACGGAACACGTCGACGATGTCGACGGCTTCGGTGATCTCGGCGAGCGTCGCGCGCACCCGCTCGCCGAACAGCGTCTGCTCGGTGAATGTCGGGTTCACGCCGATGATCCGGTAGCCCTCGTCGTGCAAGTACTCGGGCACGTAGTAAGCGGCTTTCTCGGGTTCGTGATGGACCCCGAGCACCGCGATCACCGGCGAGGTCGTCAAGATCTCACGGAGGGTGGCGTCGTCGATCGTGGCCATGCCCCCACCATACCGCGCGGCCAACCTCCGGGGTTCTGCGACAGCTGAAGGATGATCTAACGGAGCAGGCGCGAGCGCGTACTGGCCCGATCCCCCACGTCGATCTCGGTATTTGCCACCGATGGTGCCTCGCTGTCGCACGCGCGGATGCGCCCGGTGATCGACACGGCTCGGCGGCACTCTTGACGGTGCAACGCGCGCACGACAAGGAGCGAAAGCTGCGCTTCGTCGAGCGGGATGAATAGCACCGCGGACTGCTTCGTTGCATAGTCCACCCCCATGCGTACCCTCGCGCTCGCTGTAGCCTTCTCGTTGTCGAGCGCCGCCTGCGGCAACGATCCCGCGAAGGGACCGGCCTCCACTGCTCAGCCGACCACTCCGTCGATCACCCCACCGACGGGCTCGGCGACACCCGCCACGAGCCTCGGATCCGGAACCCCGGTCGCGGAGAGCACGCCCGACGAGCCCAAACCACCCGCCGCTCCGCCCGCTCCGGCGCTCGATGGCCACGACTTCACGGAGACCGGTCGCGAGCTGGCCTCGGTCGGCGCCTGCAACGACGGGCCGGTGCCCGCCGGATACTCCGAGCAGATGATCAAGAAGCACTGCGGCGTCATCAAGGCGGCCCAGGCCGACTACACCGCGAAGTGGGTGACCCCGGCACGTGCGTTCTTCGCCGAGAAGGTCCCGAGCAACGCGCCGAAGACGGTGGTCTATCCGTTCTCGGGCGGCGATCTGTCGACCGCGCTGACGGTGTATCCCGACGCAGACGAGATCACGACGATGTCGCTCGAGCCCGCCGGCGATCCGCGCACGCTCTCGGCGCTCAACACCGCGGCCACGACGTCCCCCGGCAAGGCCGGCAAGCCGAGCCCGCAGGCCAAGGCCGCGCTCGAGCGCGCGCTCAACACCGTGCGCAACGAGCTCAAGTTCCTCTACCGCGTGAACTTCAGCAACACGCTCAACATGATCGATGCGATGCGCAGCGGTGCGTTGCCGACCCAGCTGATCTTCGGGCTGTCCGCGCTCAAGGTCCACGGCTACGAGATCGTGTCGCTGCGCTACTTCACGCTCGACGATGCCGGCGCGATCCACTACCTCACCGACGACGACGTCGCGAAGGCTCCCGATCCGACGAAGGGCATGGAGGATCGACGCCAGATGGAGAAGCGCAACCGGATCTTTGCGAACTCCGAAGTCCGGTTCAAGAAGCCGGGCGGTCGCGTCCAGATCCACCGCCACATCCAGGTCAACCTCGGCGACAAGGAGCTCAAGGCCGATCCCCGCGTGGTGAAGCACCTCGAGTCCAAGGGATCGATCTCCGCGATGACGAAGGCCGCGAGCTACCTGCTGTCGTGGGACTCGTTCTCGATCATGCGGAACTACCTCACCGGCCACGTCCAGTGGATGGTGTCCGATGCGACGGGCGTCGCGCCGAAGTGGGGCAAGCCGGCCGGCTTCGAGTACGAGACCTACGGCGGCTTCACCGCACCGCACCTCGAGTCGGGCAATGGCGTCACCAAGGACTGGCGCGATGAATGGGCGGCGCAGCCCAAGCGCGAGCTCAAGTTTCGCTTCGGCTACTACGACAAGCGTACGATCGATCACCTCGTGATCATGAAGAAGCCGAGCTCGACGAAGTGACGTCGACCTGACGCGTACCATGTAGGTCGCGTCGGCACAGATCGCTCGCGATCTCGATCGGGCGCGTATTGATCGCGTTCGATCGCGCGATCGTCCTCGCGCAGTGCGCTAGCATTGCTCGTCATGGTTGCTGCTGCTTGTCCACGTTGCGCGCACGTCGTGGCGTTGCACGAAGGCAGACCGTTCATCTCCGCGAACGGCACGATCGAGCTCTGGCACGCCGACTGCTGGAGCCTGCGCGACGTGCCGGTGGTCGTCGAAGCCGCTCCGATCGCCGTCGCCATCGTGATGCCGCCGGCGCGCAAGCCGCGCAAGATCGCCGCGCTGGTCGTCGGTGGGTTCGCGGGATCCGCGGTGCTGGCGATGGTGATCGCACAGCAGGCCGCGGCAGAAAGCGCCGCGACGTCGCTCGTCAACGTCGAGGTCGCCGCTACCGAGGTCACGTCACTGCGCGCCGCGAGCGCGACCCGCGAGCTCGTGCCGCCGAAGCCGGCCGGCACGCTGCGGCTCGAGGAGCGGTTCCCGATGCCCGTCGACCGGAACGACGTGCCGCTCGCCGACACGTACCCGACGCTCAAGACCTGGATCCATCCGATCACCGGGGTCGCCGAGCGGTTCCCGTGGTCGGAAGGCCGCCACTTCGGCGCGTCTCGTACGGGTGTCGAGCGGATCGAGTGCGGCGAGGGTCATTGCGGCGTCGATCTCGACGGCCCGCTCGGCCGCCCGCTCGTCGCGGTCGCGGCGGGCATCGTCGTGCGTGTCGAACGCCGGGAGCTGGGCGGAGATGGCCGGAGCGGTCGCTACGTCCGCATCCAGCACGAGGACGGCACGCTCACCGCGTACATGCACATGAACGAGGTCGAGGCCACGCTCGAGACCGGTGATCATCTCGAGGCCGGCCAGTACATCGGTACGCTGGGCGCGACCGGGGTCAAGCAATCGGTGCCCCACGTGCACTTCAGCCTCGAAGTGCCGAATCGGCGGGACCTGCGCGGCGACATCTCGTATGACGCGACTCGCTTCATCGACCCGGCACCGTTCCTCATCCGCGCGACGATCGCCGACGTTCCCGAGCGCCGGCATCCGGTCAAGCCGGCGTTCTGATCTGCGCTACTGCTGCGCGTGGACGGCGAGCACGTCGGCCACACACAGCGTGAGCTTGCGCGCGGTCGGTAAATGTAGAAATTCGTTCGGACCGTGCGCGTTCGAGCCCGGGCCGAGGACCCCGGTGATGCAGAACTGCGCCTTCGGGAACTTCTCGCCGAGCATGTACATGAACGGGATCGTGCCGCCTTCGCCCATGTACATCGCCGGCTTTCCGAAGTGACGCTTCGAGGCGGCGTCGAGCGCCTGGTCGAGCCACGGCGCCATCTCCGGCGCGTCCCAGCCGGAGCTCGCGGTGGCGCCGGAGAACGTGACCTTCGCGCCGTACGGGGGATCCTTCTCGAGCGTCTGCTTGACCGCGGCGAGCGCGACGTTCGGATCGACGCGGGGCGGGATCCGGATCGAGAGCTTGAGGTTGGTGTACGGACGCAGCACGTTGCCGGCGTTGCCGATCTGCGGCCAGCCATCGGCGCCGGTGATCGCGAGCCCGGGGCGCCACGTGCGGTTCAGGGTCAGCTCGACGAGGTCCTTCGTCATCGGCTGGACGCCCGGCTGCAGCGGGAACCTGGAGTACAGCTCGTCGCCGATCACCTGCGCGGCGCGCTCGGCCTGGAGCACGCGCTGTCTGGGGATCTGCGTCCCGAGCTCCGCGAGCTTCATCTGCCCGGTGTGGCTGTCGTCGAGCCGATCGAGGAGGATCCGCACGACCCGCTCGCTGGACGCGATCACGCCGGTGCCATCCCCGGAGTGCACGCCCTCGGTGAGCAGCGACACCTCGAGGTTGCCGATCACCAGGCCACGCAGCGACGTGGTCGACCACAGCTGATCGTAGTTCGCGCACCCCGAGTCGAGGCACACGACGAGCGAGAGGTCGCCGATGCGCGCCGAGAGGTGCTCGATGTACGCGGGCAGGTCGTAGCTCCCCGACTCCTCGCACGCCTCGATCAACACGACGCAGCGCGCGTGCGGGATCTTGTCGCGGCGAAGCGCGTTGATCGCGGTCAGCGACGCGAAGATCGCGTAGCCGTCGTCGGCGCCGCCGCGGCCGTAGAGCTTGTCGCCCTCGATCACCGGCGTCCACGGCCCGAGGCCCTCGCGCCAGCCGGTCATCTCGGGCTGCTTGTCGAGGTGGCCGTACAGCATCACGGTGTCGCCGGCGCGGCCGCCGGTCGCCGGGATGTCGATGAAGATGACGGGCGTGCGCTCGCCGAGCCGCACGACCTCGAGCTTCGCGCCCTCGGGCAAGTGCTGCTTCGCCCAGCCGGCGAACAGGTCGACGGCCTTGTCCATGTGGCCGTGCTGCTTCCAGTCGGGATCGAACATCGCCGACTTGTTCGGAATCTTGATGTAGTCGACGAGCGTCGGGACGATCGACTTCGCGAACAGGTCCTCGACCCACTGGGTGCTGGTGTCTGCGACGGGCATGCCCGGACTCTACTCCGCGATCTCACCGCCGCTACCGGGACGCGGCTGCAATCGCGAGCGGGAGCGAGCTACGACCGGATCAGGCGGCGGATCGGGGAGTCGTCATCGTCTTCCCGCTCCACCGCGGCGTTCGCGCCGAAGATCGTGCGTAGCTGTTCTGCGGTCGGCGTGTCGTCGATCCGGAGCTCGACCTCGACCGTGCCGAGCGCCGGGAAGTTGTCCTCGATGACGAGCGCCTCGGCCTTCACGATCGGCAGGATCGACGAGTAGTCGTTGTAGAGGAGGTGGATCACGCGGCGCGCCTCGAGGCGATCTCCGACGAGGATCTCGCCCGAGGACGAGACGTCACCGGCGCTCATCGTGCCACCGACCGCGACGAGCGAGTAGTCGAAGGTCGGCCCCAGGTACGCGCCGCGGATCGTCAGATCGCCCGTCACGACGAGGATCCCGTCGTTCTCGACATCACCCTCGACGACGAGATCACCGACGACGACCAGCGACTGGCCAAGCCTCAGGACGAGCGACGGCTTCGTCGTCAGCAGCGCCTGCTTGTCGTCGCGGAAGATCTCCCGCACCACGAGCAGGCCGCTGTAGCGCACCGACTGGATCATCCCCTGGAGCGTCTCGGAGAACAGGTGCGCGACCGTCGTGCGACCGTCGATGGTCTCGAAGTAGCGCTCGAGCTCGGCCGCATCGAACGGCGCGTTGGACTCGTTGGCATAGATCGGATCGGCGGCGAGCCTCGGGGCGATCCTGGCGAGCGTCGCGATCAGCTCCTCGCGCCCGACGTAGGGGACGGACAACACCTCCGGCTTCGCCGCGGGCTGCTTCGCGGCGGGCTTCTTGGGCGCCGGCTTCCTGGGCGCCGGCTTCTTGGCCGGCTTCTTGGCCGCGGGCTTCTTGACCGCGGGCTTCTTGGCCGCGGGCTTCTTGGCCGCGGGCTTCTTGGCCGCGGGCTTCTTGGCCGCGGGCTTCTCGGCCGCGGGCTTCTTGGCGGACTTCTTGGCCGGCTTCTTGGTCGCAGGCTTGGCGGGTTTCTTCGCTGGTTGCTTCTTCACGCCTGGCGATCTTATGCGAACGCGGCCGCAACTTGGTCTTCGGCGGCACCTGCGATTTCGGCTTCGAGCTTGGCGTGGCGGCCCCCAAAGGGCACGATCGCCAGCGCTGCGGTCACTCGCCGGGCTCGGCCGTGAGCGCGACGAAGTCCGCGCGCCCGCCGTTGCGAGGCACCGCGAGCGTGAAATCGAAGTCGCTACCACCGACGGAGTGACCGTGGACGAAGCTGTGATCGCGCTCCAGGCGGCGAGCTGGTCGCGAATCGCCATCTAAACCGCGTCGGTGTTTCGGTCAAGTCCAGGCCACGGGGCGGCTCGACGGAGTCGACCTGCCCGAAATCCCGGGTCGCGAAGAGGGGTTGGAGCCGCTACACACAATCACAGGGTCTCGTACTATTGGGTCATGCGGCTGTCGGATGAAAAACAGCCTCCCGCGCCACCGCGGCGCGAAGGGGAGCGACAGACGGGCTTGGTGCTCGACGAGCGAACTCGCACCAAGAAACCGCCGATGTACAAGGTCCTCTTGCACAACGACGACTACACGACACGCGAGTTCGTCGTGTGGGTCCTCCAGACGGTGTTTCACAAGAACGAGACCGATGCGACCGCGATCATGAGCCACGTCCATAACAACGGAGTCGGGATCGCCGGCGTGTACACGTTCGAGGTGGCCGAGACCAAGGTCACCAAGACGATGCACCTCGCGAAGGCTCAGCAGTTCCCGCTCCAGCTCTCGATCGAGCCCACGGACTAGGGCCAGAGGACACGCCAATGCTGTCACCCGAGCTTCAAGCCACCCTGCAGCGCGCCGTCGACGACGTCCGCGAACGTCACCACGAGTACCTCACGCTCGAGCACCTTTTGCTGTCGATCCTCGACGATCCGAGCGGGGCAGACATCGTCGTGAAGTGCGGTGGCGACGTCGAGAACCTGCGCGGCGAGCTCGAGCGGTTCCTCGAGGAGCAGGTCGACGAGCTCCCCGAGGGCGAGGAGAGCGGGCCGGATCAGACGCTCGCGTTCCAGCGCGTGCTGCAGCGCGCGGCGATGCACGTCCAGGCGGCGGGGCGCGCGCAGATGACCACCGGCAACGTGATCGCGTCGATGTTTCGCGAGCGCGACTCGCACGCGGTGTACCTGCTCGAGAAGCAGGGCGTGTCGCGGTTCGACATCATCAATTACATCTCGCACGGCGTCTCGAAGGTCGACACCGGCGGCGGACCGGTCGTGCCACGGACGCGCGGCGTCGAGGACGACGGCCAGGACGATCAGAAGGTCGCGAACCCGCTCGAGAGCTTCTGTCAGGATCTCACGCAGCGCGCGCGCGATGGCAAGATCGATCCGCTGATCGGCCGCGTCGACGAGCTCGAGCGGATGATCCAGGTGCTGTCGCGCCGGCGGAAGAACAACCCGCTGCTGATCGGCGAGCCGGGCGTCGGCAAGACCGCGCTCGCGGAGGGGCTCGCGCTGCGCATCGTCGCGGGCCTCGTCCCCGAGCCACTCAAGGACTCCAAGCTGTACTCGCTCGACATGACCGCGGTGCTCGCGGGCACGCGGTATCGCGGCGACTTCGAGGAGCGCCTCAAGGCCGTGATGAAGGTCTTGATCGGCGATCCGAAGTCGATCCTGTTCATCGACGAGATCCACAACATCATCGGCGCCGGCGCCACGAGCGGCGGCACGATGGACGCGGCGAACATCCTCAAGCCGCCGCTGTCGAACGGCGAGCTACGCTGCATCGGCTCGACGACGTTCAAGGACTACCGGCAGGCGTTCGAGCGCGACCGCGCCCTGGCGCGCCGGTTCCAGCGCATCGATATCGGCGAGCCGAGCATCGCCGAGGCGATCGAGATCCTGAAGGGCTTGAAGCCGGTCTACGAGGAGCACCACGGCGTCAAGTACACGGACCCCGCGATCGAAGCCGCGGTCGAGCTGTCCGCACGCCACATCAGCGGCTCGCAGCTCCCCGACAAGGCGATCGACGTGATCGACGAGGCCGGCGCGAAGGTGCGGCTCATGGACGCCGACAAGCGGCCCGACGAGATCCGGCCCGCGTTGATCGAGGAGATCGTCGCGAAGATCGCGCGGATCCCGACGCGCTCGGTCTCGACGGCCGACAAGACGAAGCTCGGCAGCCTCGACCACGACCTCAAGCAGCAGATCTTCGGCCAGGACAAGGCGATCGAGCAGCTCGCGACGGTGATCAAGCTGTCGCGTGCCGGCCTCGGGGACCCGAACAAGCCGACCGGCTGCTTCCTGTTCGCGGGACCGACCGGCGTCGGCAAGACCGAGCTCGCCAAGCAGCTCGCCTCCGTGCTCGGGGTCGAGTTCCTCCGCTACGACATGTCCGAGTACATGGAGAAGCACACCGTGTCGCGCTTGATCGGCGCGCCTCCGGGCTACGTCGGGTTCGATCAGGGCGGTCAGCTGACGGACGCGATCAACAAGCACCCGTACTCGGTGGTCCTGCTCGACGAGATCGAGAAGGCACACCCCGACATCTACAACATCCTGTTGCAGGTGATGGACCACGCGACCCTGACCGATAACAACGGCCGCAAGAGCGACTTCCGCAACGTCATCTTGATCATGTCGAGCAACGCCGGCAGCCGCGAGATGGCGGCCGGTACCATCGGGTTCGGCGATTCGATCGCGGATTCGAAGAACGGCAAGAAGGCGATCGAGAAGGTGTTCACGCCGGAGTTCCGCAACCGGCTCGACTCGACGGTGTTCTTCGATGCGTTACCGGTCGAGGTGATCCGCAAGGTCGCGCGCAAGTTCCTCGATCAGCTCGAGGGCCAGCTCGGCGAGAAGAAGGTCGCGCTCGAGGTCAGCCCGGCGGCGATCGACTGGTTCGTCGAGCACGGCTACGACAAGGCGATGGGGGCGCGGCCGATGGCGCGGCTCGTCCAGACAACCCTCAAGGCGCCGCTCGCGAACGAGCTCCTGTTCGGCAAGCTGGTCGACGGCGGCATCGCCCACGTCGACGCGAAGGACGGCAAGATCGACATCCGGTGCGAGCCGCACCCCGCGGACCCGACCGACGACGCGGCAAAGAACTAGCCGTCTCCTGAAAACCCGCAGCGCGCGATCCCGGTTCGTTCGGTACACGACTGACGTACCATCGTCGCGATGGTCGATGACCGGGATGACAGGGACAGTGTTCCAACGCTGCGCCAGGAGAGGACGCGGCTCGGGGTAGGCAACGCGGGAGACGGCGAGCCGTCGCCGTTGGCGTTGCCGTTGCCGGCACCGACCGAGAGCCGCCCGGCGCGCAGCGGCGCCAGCAGCGGCAGCCTGCCGCCGATGATCCAGGACGACCGCTACACGCTCGGCGCGCAGATCGGTCAGGGCGGGATGGGCGAGGTGGTGGTCGCGGTCGACGAGCACCTCGGGCGCGAGGTCGCCGTCAAGCGGATCCGCGCCGCGGCGCCGTCGGAGGAGGAGCTCGCGCGGTTCGTGCGCGAGGCGCGCGTGCAGGGCCGGCTCCAGCACCCGGCGGTCGTGCCGGTGCACGATCTCGCGGTCGATCGCGACGGCCGGCCGTTCTTCGTGATGAAGCGGCTCTCCGGGATCGAGATGAACGACCTCTTGAAGCGGATGCGCGCCGGCGACGAAGCCGACGAGGCCGGCTCGCGGCGCCGGATGCTGCGCGCGTTCGCCGATGTCTGCCTGGCCGTCGAGTTCGCGCACAGCCACGGCATCATCCACCGCGATCTCAAGCCGGCGAACATCATGCTCGGTGACTTCGGCGAGGTCTACGTCCTCGACTGGGGCGTGGCGCGCATGGTGACCTCGTTCGAGGACTCGCCGACGCGCGCGGTGAAGCCCGGTGATGTGAAGGAGTCGACCGCGCCGTTCACCCAGCACGACCTCGATCTCGGGACCGGCGAGACCCACGCCGGCACGGTGCTCGGCACGCCCGCGTACATGGCGCCGGAGCAGCTCGCCGGAGATCGCGTCGGACCGGCGGCGGATATCTACGCCCTCGGCTGCATCCTGTTCGAGATCGTGGCGGGCGAGCCGCTGCACCCGAGGACCCGCACGATCGGTCAGGCGCTGACGCTGACGGACACCCGGCCCTCGGTGCGGCGGCCCGACTCGCCCCCCGAGTTCGACGCGATCTGCCTGCGCGCGACCGCGATCGAGGAGGACGACCGCTTCCGGACCGCGCGCGAGCTGGGTGCCGCGGTCCAGGCGTACCTCGATGGCAATCGCGACGTCGCGATCCGAGGCGAGCTCGCGCAGCACCACATCGCCGATGCCCGCGCGGCGCTCGCGCGCGGCAACGACGAGCAGCATCGGATCGCCGCGATCCGCGCGGCCGGTCGCGCGCTGGCGCTCGATCCGACCTCGACCGAGGCGGGCGATCTGGTCACGCACATCATCCTGCAGCCGCCGCGCGAGGTGCCGGCCGAGGTCGAGCGCCAGCTCGTGGTGCTCGAGTCCGACGCGGCGAAGGAGCAGGGCAGGCTCGCGGCGATCTCGATCCTGGGCTACCTCGCGTTCGTGCCGTTCCTGCTGTGGACCGGGCTGAATGATCCGCTCGTCGTCATCGCGATGTGCGTGCTCGCGGTCGCGGGCTCCGCGCACGTCTACGTGCTGACCCGAGGCGACGGCCGCGTCTCGAAGCCATCGGTCTACGTGAACGCGACCATCCAGGCGTTGTTGATCGCGGTGATCTGCCGGATCCTGGGGCCGTTCATCATCGTGCCGACGCTCGTCATCGCGACGCTGATGGCGTTCGCGGCGCACCCGCAGTTCGGCCGGATCCGGATCGTGTCGGTGATCCTCACCGCGGGCGTCGCGGTGCCGTGGCTGCTCGAGGTGATCGGGGTGCTCGAGCCGACCTACCGGTTCGAGCACGGCTCGATCATCCTGACGTCGCCGGCGCTGATGTTCGAGCCGGTGCCGACCCAGATCGCGTTCGCGCTCCTGCTCGTGATGGTCGTGACGCTCGTGGCGTTCCTGTTGCGAACGATCGCCAACCGGCACCGCGACGCGACGCGACGGCTCGAGCTGCAGGCCTGGCACCTGCGGCAGATCGTGCCGACGACCGCTCGCTGAGCAAAATCCACGTACCATCGTCCACGATGGTCGACGACGATTCGAAGGACGACACGGTTCGTCGGGACCCGACGCTGCAAGGCGTCGCGGTGCCCGAGCCGATGCACGAGGACGACGGCAGCGCCGAGACCAGGCTCGCACCCGCATCCGCGCAGCCGTTGCCACCGCCGCCGTCGTTGGTCGGCGCCGGCTCGCCGCGCCGCAGCGGCCCCAGAGACGCGGAGATCAGCTCGCGCTACGCGATCGGCCAGGTGCTCGGGCAGGGCGGGATGGGCGAGGTGCTGCTGGCGTACGACGAGCGGATCGGACGCGAGGTGGCGGTCAAGCGGATCCGGACCGAGGTGCCGTCGCAGGAGGAGCTGTCGCGGTTCGTGCGCGAGGCGCTCGTGCAGGGCCGGCTCGAGCATCCCGCCGTCGTGCCGGTCCACGACCTCGCGTTCGACGGCACGGGCAAGCCGTTCTTCGTGATGAAGCGGCTGACCGGAACCGACCTGCACCAGCACCTCAAGCGCCTGCGCGCGGGGGACGAGCCCGACGAGCCGGGATCCCGCCGGCGCTTGCTGCGCGCGTTCGCCGACGTCTGCCTCGCGGTGGAGTTCGCGCACAGCCGCGGGATCATCCACCGCGATCTCAAGCCGGCGAACATCATGCTCGGCGATTTCGGCGAGGTCTACGTGCTCGACTGGGGGGTCGCGCGCGCGGTCTCCGACGAGCCCGCGCCCGAGTCGGCGCCGGTGTCGGCCGAGGGCGCTGCCCCGAGCGCGCAGCACAAGCTCAAGCTCGCACCCGGGGACACGCAGGCCGGGACTGTCCTCGGCACGCCGGGGTACATGGCGCCGGAGCAGCTCGTCGGCGAGCCCGCCGGGGCCACGGCCGACATCTACGCGCTCGGTTGCATCCTCTACGAGATCGCGGCCGGCGAGCCGATCCACGCGCGCACCCGCTCGCTCGGCGAGGCGTTCCTGCCGGTCGACGCGCGGCCCTCGACGAAGCGCCCCGACTCGCCCCCGGAGCTCGACGCGATCTGCCAGCGCGCGATCCGCATCGAGCCGTCGGCTCGGTTCGAGTCGGCGCGCGCCCTCGGCAACGCCGTGCAGGCATTCCTCGACGGGGATCGCGACGTCGCGGTCCGTCAGGAGCTCGCGCGACATCACCTCACCGAGGCGCGCGATGCGCTGGCGCGCGGCACCGGCGAGCGCGATCGCCGCGCCGCGATGCAGGCCGCCGGTCGGGCCCTCGCGCTCGATCCCACGGCGAGCGAGGCGGCCGACCTGGTCACGCGCCTGATGCTCGAGCCGCCGGCCGTGGTCCCCGAGGAGGTCGAGCAGCACCTGGCCGTGCTCGACACCGAGAGCGCACGCGCACAGGCTCGGCTCGCGGCGATCGCGGTCATGGGCTACCTCGCGTTCGTGCCGCTCCTGCTGTGGTCGGGCGTCCAGGAGCTCGGGCTCGTCGTCGCGTTCGCGGTGCTCGCGATCGCGAGCGGGGTCCAGGTCCTCCTGCTGACGCGCAGGGACCAGATCACCTCGGGGCCGATCTATCTCAATGCGTGCATCAATGCCGTGCTGATCGGGATCGTGTGCCGGATGGTCGGCCCGTTCATCATCGCGCCGACGCTCGTCATCACGACGCTTATGGCCTACGCCTCCCACCCTCGGTTCGGCCAGATCCGCGTGCTCGCGGTGATCCTGTCGGCGTCGGTCGTCGTGCCCTGGGGCCTCGAGATCGCGGGCGTGCTCGAGCCGACGTATCACTTCACCGAGGCCGGCGCGATGGTGCTCGCGTCGTCGATCGTGAAGTTCTCGGCGGTGCCGACCCAGATCGCGTTCGCGCTGCTGCTGGTCTCGCTCGTCGGGGTGGTCGCGGCGCTGTCGCGCATGCTCGCCACGCGCCAGCGCAACGCGACCCGCAAGCTCGAGATCCAGGCGTGGCACCTGCGGCAGATCTTGCCGACGACCGCACGGTGAAACGGGCGAATCGGATCTGTCCCCGACCAGATCTACTCGTGTCCATCGTCGTCGAACAGGATGCGACGAGGCGGCGTGTCGACATCGTCGAGCTGACCGGACCGCACGGTCCACGCGAACGCGGCGACCGCGGCGGCCGCACCGATGAGCGCGAGGAACAGCACGAGGTAGAACACGGTCATGGCGAGCTCCTGAACGCGCGCGAGCGTAGCGAGCTCGCGAGCACCGTCAGCGAGCTGAGCGGCATCACGGCGGCCGCGATCAGCGGATGGATGAGGCCGGTGACGGCGAGCGTCCCGACGGCCAGGTTGTAGCCGAGCGAGAACCGCAGGTTGCGCTTGATGGTCGCGAGCGTCGCGCGGGCGCCGGCCACCGTCGCGGCGATCGCGCGGATCGAGGGCGAGCGCAGGTAGACGTCGGCGGCCTCGATCGCGATCTCCGCCGAGCCCGACACCGCGATGCCCGCATCGGCCGCGGCCATCGCGGCCGCGTCGTTGACACCGTCGCCCACCATCACGACCGGCCCGCGAGCGCGCGCGGCGGCGACCGCAGCTGTCTTGGCCTCGGGCGTCACGCCGCCGTGGCACCGGTGCGGCGGGAGGCCGAGCGCGCTGCCGACCCGGCGGACGACGCGCGGGTCGTCGCCCGAGAGCAGCTCGACCTGCCAGCCGAGCGCGGCGAGCTCGTCGAGCGCGATGCGGGCATCGGCGCGGATCGGATCGGTGAGGCCCGCGACCGCGACCGGGACGCCGTCGACCGCGACGACGATCGGCGTCTCGCCGCGCTCGGCGAGCTCCGCGATCCACGCGTCGATCGTCGGCGACGTGCGGGTGGCGCTCCAGGTCGGTGAGCCGACCGCGACGTGGCGGCGGCCGACCCGACCGGCGATCCCGCGGCCGAGCTCCTCGCGAAGCTCGGTGGCGACGTGGGCGGTCGTGGCGTGATGGACGACCAGCGCACGAGCGATCGGATGCGCGCTCGCGGCCTCGACGGCGGACGCCAGCGCCGCGGCATCCAGATCGCCGCGCCACGACACGACCGCGAGCTCCCCGGCGGTCACCGTGCCGGTCTTGTCGAGGAACATCACGCCGGGCGTGGCCATGCGCTCGAGCGCGTCGGCACCCTTGATCAGGACGCCGCGCCGGGCCGCGCGCCCGAGCGCGACGGTGACCGCGAGCGGCGTCGCGAGCGCGAGCGCGCACGGGCAGGTGACCACGAGCAGGGCCATCGCGTGCTCGGCGCCGGTGGCGAGCGAGCTGAGGAGCGACCACCCGACGAGCGTGAGCGCGGCGGCGGTCGTCACGATCACGACGAACCGGCCCGCGATCCGATCGACCTGGCGCTCGATCGGCGCCCGCCGCGCGCCCAGCGCCTCGATGCTCGCGACCAGCGCGCCGACCCGCGTGGCCTCGCCGACCGCGGTGACGAGCAGGTCGATCGGCGCGGCGACGTTGACCGTGCCCGCGTGCACCGACGCTCCGGGCGCGACGTCGATCGGCCGCGACTCGCCGGTGAGCAGGCCGACGTCGAGCGCGGAGGTGCCGCGCAAGACCGTCCCGTCGACCGGGATGGTCTCTCCGACGAGGACCCGCACGAGGTCGTCGGGCACGAGCGCCTCGATCGGCACGTCGGTCAGCTCGCCGGTCGCCGGATGGCAGCGGTGGGCGCGGCTCGGCGTGAGCGCGAGCAAGAGCTCGGCGGCCGACGAGGCGCGGCGCTGGTAGTGCATGACGATCCAGCGCGCGATCAGCAGCAGGAACACGAGCATCGCGAGCGAGTCGAAGTAGATCTCGCCGACCCCGCGGATCACGTTCGCGCTGCCCCAGCCGAGCCCGGCCGCGATGCCGATCGAGAGCGGCAGATCGAGGTGGAGCCGGCGAGCGCGCAGCGCGCCGAGCGCCGTGCGAAAGAACGGCGTCGCCGCGAACCCGAGGGCCGGGACCGCGACCATCATCGAGGCCCAGCGAAAGAACGTCGCATCCGCCCGCGACATGCCCTCGAACAGCCCGGCGTAGAGGCCGATCGCGAGCAGCATCAGGTTGCCGACGGCGGCGCCCGCGACGCCGAGCTTGACGAGCAGCCTGCGATCCTCGCGACGGCGCTGGCGATCGCGATCGAGCCCGCGATACGGGTGCACCGCGTGGCCGAGCCGATCGAGGTGGCGCGCGATCACCGGCAGGCTCGTCAGCTCCGGATCCCAGGTCACATCGGCGCGCGCGCGGCCGAGATCGAGGCGAACGTCGACGAGGCCGGGGATGCAGCGAGGCGAGCTCTCGACGAGCCACACGCACGCGGTGCAGCGCAGATCCTCGAGGTAGAGCGCGGCGTTCGCGAGCTGCTCGGTCCGCCGGACGTGGACGCGCTGGAACGCCGGATCGTCGAGCTCGGCGTAGGTTCGCGTGGTGGTGCGCGCCGGCGCGGGCGTCTCGCGCATCGCGTAGTAGCGCTCGAGCCCGTGCGCGGCGATCGCGGCGGCGACGATCTCGCAGCCGGCGCAGCAGAACGCGCCGTCGCGGCCGCTCGGGATCGCGAGCCCGCAGTGCGTGCACGTGTGGGGCGCGAGGGCGAGCGCGGTCACGAGGCCTCGTGACAGCTCGGGTGGGTCACCTGCCTGGCCCCGGCATCGCGCCAGCGCAGCGCGAGCGTGCCGAGCCCGAGGACGATCAGCGCGATCGCCGTCACGACGGGCATGCGGCGCCGCAGCCACTCGAACATCGGGCCGCCGAGCGCGAGCACGCCCACCATCGCCGGGACCGTGCCGAGCCAGAACACGAGCATGACGAGCCCGCCGTCGAGCGCGCGGCCCGTACCGGCTGCCGCGATGACGAACGCCCACAGCCAGCCGCACGGCAACAGGCCCGTGAGCGCGCCCACGAGCCAGGCGCGGCGCGCGGCACTTCGCGTGCGAATGCGAACCAGCCCCGCGCCGAACGCGGAGCCGCGCGGCTCGGCGCCCGACGACGCGCGCAACCCCAGGGCGATCGCGAGCTGGTAGCCACCCCACACCACGATCACGAGCCCCGCGAGGATCGTCGCCGCGCGCTGCACGACGCCGAGCTCCCCGGCGAGATCGATCGCGCGCCCGACGAGCCCGGCGAGCACGCCGAGCACGAGGTACGTCGCGAGTCGACCGAGCGAGTGTACGACCGCGAGCCGGAACGTCCGCACGCCGCCGTGCAGCCCGACGAGCGGCCCACACATCGCGATGCAGTGCACGCTGCCGACGAGGCTCGACACCAGGATCGCCGGCAGCAGCGTGGTCATCGAGCCTCCACCACGACCCGCTCGACGAACCGCGCCGCGCCGCGCTCGGCCGTGATCACGAGGTCGTGCACGCCCTTCCCCGAGTCGGTGACCCCGCGATAGCGTCCGGCCGCGAGCGCCGCGAGCTCCACCGTGAACCGGTCCACCGCGCGGGATCGCTGGTAGCCGGCGACCCGGACGCGCGCGCCCGCGATCGCCGCGCCCGTGGCGTCGCGCAGCTCGACGACGATGGCGCCGTGATCGATCGTCGCGCTGGCGTGCCACGCGAGCTCGCCGCTGCGCGCCGCTTCGTCGATCACCTCGTCGTAGTGGGTCGCCTGATCGTAGTACGCGGGGATCACCTGCGCCTCGCGCGTGGTGGCCGTGACGGCGAGGACCGCCATCGCGATCGCGTTCGCCGCGAGCAGGCCGACGATCGCGAGCACCCAGCGCAGCGAGGACGTCACGGTGCCACCGGCCCGAGCAGCGTCACCCCGACGATGCGGTGGAACCCGGCGTCGTCGACGATCCGCAGGTAGACCTCGCGCTTGCCGCCGCGGAAGGTCGCGCGCGGCACGTCCACGAACACCGGCACCGTCATCGACTTGCGCGCACCGATCTGCCAGGCCGCCTGCGATCGCAGCCGGACGTCGAAGGTCTCGGCGATCGAGATCGTGTAGCGCCGCGGCTCGTCGGACTCGTTCTCGATCTTGATCCGCGCCTGCGACGAGATCGATCCGTCGGGCAGCTCGACGAAGCTCGGCCCGTCGATCCGCTCGACCGAGAGGTTGGCCTCGCGCTTGATCGCGACGCCCAGCGCGAGCAAGCCGGCCGCGATCGCGAGCAGGACGGGATACACGATCGTGCGGACGCGCAGTAGCCGCCGGGGCTTGCCGGCGAGCGTGTCCTGCGACGTGTAGCCGATCAGGCCGCGCGGCTTGTGGAGCCGATCCATCACGGTGTCGCACGCGTCGATGCACTGCGCGCAGCCGATGCACTCCATCTGCAGCCCGTCGCGGATGTCGATCCCCGTCGGGCAGACCGCGACGCAGGCGTTGCACGCGACGCAGTCGCCGAGGGGCGCCGCGCCAACCACCGGCAGGCGCTTCTTCGGCATGCCGCGCGGCTCGCCACGTCGAGCGTCGTAGCCGACGATCAGCGACTGGCGATCGAGGAGCACGGTCTGCAACCGTCCGTACGGGCACGCGACGATGCACGTCTGCTCGCGGAAGTACGCGAAGTCGAACAGCATCAGCACGCTGACGCCCATCACGGTCGCGAAGCCGCCGGGGTGCGCGGCCGGCGACTCGATCACCCACTCGCGCAGCCGGTCGACCCCGACGAAGTACGCGAGGAACACGTTCGCGAGCACGACCGACAGCGCCGCGTAGATGACCCACTTCACGATCCGCCGCGGGGCGAACCGCGGCAGCTTC
>Ga0299915_10000378_pt1 | contig 34195 bp, 32 predicted proteins | sample RVTome_13_FD_200263 | JGI IMG/M metagenome (GOLD analysis project Ga0299915, IMG submission 200263) | Soil microbial communities from uranium-contaminated site in the Upper Colorado River Basin, Wyoming, United States - RVT92D227 (version 2) ...
GACCACGATCTCGAACGACTCGCGGTCGGCGACCCTCGCCGTGTACACGACGTGCAGGAGCGCCGAACCGCTGATCACGACCGCGTGGATCCGGTGATACCGCTGAGCTTGTCCCGGTGGAACGAAGTCGCCTTCGATGCGCACGCCACGAAAGCCGTGGGTTGTGGTGAACGGGGCGGGCGATGAGAATTGGCCGTCGGGCAGGCTTGTTTGTGCCTGACCCAGCAAGCCCTCGACGTAGCCCGGGCCCGCTTTCGCGATCGCGGGGAGATCCGTGCGGATGACCGTGACCGACTCCTTCGCGTCCTCGTTGTCGGTCGGGGTCCACTCGACCATCGTGCGCTGGTTGGTCGAGAGGTCTCGGTGGTTCCACCCACTCGGCACCGAGTAGTCGAGGCTGCCGATCGTCGCTCGATCGACCGACGGCCCCGAAGAGCAGCTCGCGACGGCCGCGAGTGTGAGGATCTTGAAGCTCATGGGACGACTCCGAGCGTGTCGAGGGCCTCGGCGCCGATCTGGGCCGCGGCGGCTTCGGCCTTGGCGCGCGCGGCGAGCTCCTTGGCGGCCTGGCCGTACGCGTTGTTGATCGCATCCATCCCGGCTTGGTTCCTGCCGTGGTCGACCACAGCCCGCTCGTTCGCGGTGAGGTCCCCGTACGGCCAGATCGCGTCCTGGCCGCCGACGTCATAGGGCGTGAACGGATCGTGTGGCCCTGTCTCATCTCCCGGCGCGGGCGTGACGGCCTGCCCGGTGATCGGTTCATCCACCGGAGCGGAGCTGTCCGGTGGCGCCGATGGCGCCTCGGTCTCGCTCCGCGAGGTCGACGGTTTGATGAGGACGCTCGCCAGCACGGCGCAGGTCAGGATCACGATGGTTCGCATGACGTTCTCCGATCGGTGCGTGGACGGGGATCGCTCGCGAACGTCAGCGTTCGCGCTGGGCGCTTTCCCCGAAGCGACCGTCGCGTGCATGAGCACATCCCAGGCCGTCGGTGATCCTCGTCGAGAATGCGGTTTGGCGAATCGGGAGTGTCCACTCGAGTGGACACGATCGATGTCGGTTGCAGGAGCCCGCGAGCTCGCGCGCGTCGATTCCTGTTGGATCACGAGATCCTGCAGCGCGTCCAGAAAACTGGACACGCGAGCATCCGGATTGTCCAGGATGTGGACAAGACCAATCGACTCTCGGATTGATGACCTCCTTCGTGAGCCGACAGGCACCGGGCGCCAGCTGCTGCGCTTCGTCATGGGGCCTCGCGCTCGTGATACGACGGAGGAGGTGATCCGAGGCATCTGCTGGGCGAGCGTCCTCGTCGTCGGTTGCTCCAGCGATGGGCCGGGTCCAGATCCCGGTGCCCCGTCGATCGAGGGCACGCCCGTCGAGAGCTTCGAGGGAACCTCGTGCTCGACCGCCGACGTGCTCGTGCTGTCGCAGCAGATCGCCGAGGAGGTCGACTGCATGTTGCCCGGCCAGCTCGTGCGGTTCGAGGCCGGGCCGACGATCGAATTCGCCGGCTCGGCGATCCTGCCGTACCTCGGAGCGGACGCGCGCGAGGACCTGTATGCGGCGGCGGCCGCCGGTGGCGGGAACGTGGTGCAGGTGACGAGCGCGTTTCGCACGGTGGTGCAGCAGTTCTTGCTGCGCCGGTGGTTCGAGCTCGGCCGCTGCGGCATCACCGCTGCCGCCGAGCCCGGGCAATCGAATCACGAGAGCGGACGCGCGCTCGACCTCTCGAACTTCTCCGAGTGGGTCACGATCTTCGGCGGCCACGGCTGGGATCACTCGGTGCCCGGCGATCCGGTTCACTTCGATCACCTCGCGTCGCCCGACATCCGGGGCGCCGACATCCTCGCGTTCCAGCGGCTGTGGAACCGCAACGCGCCCGACGATCTGATCGACGAGGACGGCGCGTATGGCCCGACGACCGAGGCCCGCGTCAAGCGGGCACCGGCCGAGGGCTTCGGCATCGGCGCGACGTGCGCGAGCGCTCGCGTGGGAGAGCTGCCTCGCGGCGGCCCGGCGCTCGAGCGCTGTCGGCACTGACCCCGACGAATCGTGCTTGACAAACTTCGACAAGTGTCGAATTAATGCCGCGCGTCTCGTCGAGATCGCATCACTCACAACCCGAGGTTCTTCGATGAAAATTCTTGTCACCGGCGCGACCGGCTTCATCGGCACGCACTTCGTGCGCCGGCTCGTCCGCGATGGCCACACCGTCGTCGCCCTCGTCCGCGATCCGGCCAAGGCGCGCGGGCTGCCGGCGGCGAACGTCGAGTGGCTCGCGGGAGACCTCTCGCTGTTCGAGGACGAGCGCACCGTGTTGCCCGCGTGCGACGCGGTCGTGCACCTCGCCGGCGTGGTCGCGGCCGAGCGCGTCGCCGACTACCACGCGGTGAACTTCGTCGCGGTGAAGCACCTGGTCGCGTGCCTCGAGCGGCAGAGCTGGCGGCCCCACCGCCTGCTGTTCGCCTCGTCCCTCGCCGCGGCCGGACCGAGCCTCGACGGCGCCGCGAAGTCGGAGACCGACGCGTGCCGGCCGATCGAGCCCTACGGACGGTCCAAGCTCGACGCGGAGCAGTTCCTGCAGACCGTCGGGATCCCGACCACGTCGTTTCGCCCGGCCGTCGTGTTCGGCGATGGGGATCCGGCGACGATCACGCTGTTTCGCATGGCGAAGCGCGGGCTCGGGTTGCGCGCCGCGGGCACGAGCGGCGGCCTGTCGTTCATCGACATCGACGATCTCGTCGACGCGCTCGTCAAGCTGCTCGCCGATCGCTCCACCGCGCACCGGACGTTCTTCATCAGCCACCCGGATCCGACCGACACCCGCGCGATGTGGAAGGCGCTCGGCAAGGTGATGCAGCGCGAGGTCGTGGTCGTCCCGGTCCCGCGGCGGGTGCTCTACGTCTCGATGCTCGCGATGACGGCGCTGGCGAAGCGCCTGAAGTTCAAGAACCAGCTCGACGTCAAGCAGTACGAGCAGATCACCGCCCCGGCGTTCCTGTGCTCGAGCGCCGCGCTGCAACGCGACCTCGGCTGGCAGCCGGCGTTCGGCCTCGAGGCCAGCATCGCGAAGGCCGCCGACGGGTTCCGCAAGGCGCGCTGGCTGTAGCGGGCTGGGCGACCGCGCGGAATCTGCGATAGTCGGGGCGATGGCAGAGCCCTACACCGACGCGCCGGCTCACCTGCGCGACGAGCTGCGCCGGGTGTGGCTGCGGGTCGAGTACCAGATCCGGCGCGGGTGGGCGCGCGGGACGGTCGCGCGCACCGACGAGGACGACGCGGTGGTTCGGCCGGGCGATATCGGTCGCCTGTTCGAGGCGGCGCAGCAGGATCACACCCGCACGAACAAGGACGATGCCGGGGCCGGCGAGATCCTGACCCGCTGGCTCGCGCTGCACCACACGATCGAGGCTCGGATCGAGGCGTCGCGCGAGGCCAGGACCGGGATTCCGCTGATCGAGCTGGCCCGCACGTTCGAGCTGAACCCGCGGCAGTGGGCGACCTTGATGTTCGCGCTCATGCCCGAGGTCGATCCGAACCTGGTCACCGCGTATCGCCACCTCGCGCGGGATCCGAGCTGCCGCGGCCTCGACGGGCGGCTGCTCGCCGAGCTCGTCTACGACACCCCCGAGAGCCGCGCCCAGCTCGCGCGGGACCTCGCGCCGAGCTCGCCGCTCATGTACTTCCGCCTGCTCGAGATCCCGGGGCAGCAGGAGTCGTTGCTGTACCGGCGGATCCGGACCGCGACCCGGCTCGCGCACATGCTCGACGGCGCGGCGCTGACGCTCGACCCCGAGCTCGCGGAGATCGCGGTGCTGCGCACCGGCACCGCCGAGGGCTCGTTTCCGTGGACGGCGCTCGAGCACGCGCAGGCCGCGCTGCACACGAGCGACGTCGTGCTCGCGGTGCAGGGCCAGCGCGGGGTCGGCAAGCGGCTGCTGCTCCAGATCGCCGCGGCGCAGTGGGGCCGCAAGGTGCTGCTGATCGATGGCCGCCGGATCGTCGAGCAGCCACCCACGGTGCAGCACTCGATGGTGCGCGCGCTGATGCGCGAGGCGATCTTGCTCGACGCGATCCCGGTGGTGCCCGACGTCGATGACATCACGACCAGCGTCGGCGACCAGACCGAGCTGCCCGGGTTCATGTCGATCATGCTGGCCGAGTGGAAGGGTCCGTTCGCGATCACGATCAACCGCGAGCGGATGCCGCGGATCCACCAGCGCCCGCTCGTCCACCTGACGCTCGAGGTGCCGACGCTCGGCACGCGCGTGGGGCTGTGGCAGAACGCGGTCGAGTCGCTCACCGAGACCGATGCGACCGCGCTCGCGGAGAAGTTCGCGATCCCCGGCGGCGTGATCGTCGCCGCCTCGCTGGCCGCCGGTGCCGGGCGGCTCCCCGGTCAGCCGGCGCCCGATGCACCGCAGCTCGTGCGTGCGGTCGGCGAGCAGCTGCACCAGCGGATCCAGCGGCTCGGCAAGCGGCTCGACACGCCGCACGACCTGGAGGATGTCGTCGTCGAAGATGACGTGCGCGACGCGCTGGTCGAGATCGTCGCCGCGGTCCGCGAGCGCAGGACGGTGCGCGAGCAATGGGGCCTGCGCGGCGCGCACGGCATCTCGGTGCTGTTCTCCGGCAGCCCCGGGGTCGGCAAGACGATGTCGGGCACGGTGATCGCGAAGCAGCTCGGGCTCGAGATCTACGAGGTCGATCTGTCGCAGGTCGTGTCGAAGTGGCTCGGCGAGTCGGAGAAGAACCTCAGCGATCTGTTCGATGCCGCCGAGCCCGGTCACGTCGTGCTGCTGTTCAACGAGGCCGACTCGCTGTTCGGCAAGCGCACCGCCGACGTCAAGAGCAGCAACGATCGCTACGCGAACCTCGAGACCAACTACCTGCTGGCGCGGCTCGAGCGGTTCAACGGCCTCGCGATCCTGACGACCAACCTGTCGGGCGCGATCGATCAGGCGTTCAAGCGCCGGTTCACCTACGACGTGTTCTTCAGCTTCCCGAGCCCCGAGCTGCGAGCCGAGCTGTGGAAGCGAACCCTGCCGAAGCGGGCCCGCGACGAGAAGATCGACTTCGCGGCGCTGGCCGAGCGGTTCGAGCTCTCCGGTGGGTTCATCAAGGTCGCCTGCGAGCGGGCGGCGTATCTCGCGAACTCCGGTGGGACGATGATCACCGAGCAATTACTTCGTCACACCGTCGAGAGAATGTATCGAGAGCGAGGGAAGGTTTCGGCGTCAGGTCCGCTCGAATAGCGCTGGTTGTACGCGCCATCTCTTATTATCATCGGCGGATGGAACGCGAGGAGCAGCAGCGTGAAGGCGCCCAGGCGGAAGCCGCACCGCCGGTCGAGGTCGAACAGGCTGCACCGGCGGCGCAGTCTTCCAAGACCGCGGGCGCGGTGCCGGCGGTGGCGCAGGAGCCGGCGGTAGGCACCGAGCGCACGGCGTCCGAGCAGGCCTACGATCCCGCGCAGGCGGAGAAGGCGAAGCAAGCGCGAGCCGACACCAGGAAGGTGCTCAAGTTCATCCAGACGAAGGCGAAGGCGAAGAAGCCGGAGAGCCTCGACAAGAACTCGATGCTGCAGAAGCGGCTGCAGGAGCACTACCTCAAGGACTATCTCAAGAAGCCGAGCAAGGAGAGCGGCAAGGCCGCGGTCGACGGCGTCGGCAAGCAGCTCGATCCGAACACCGCGGATCAGACCGACTTCTGGGAGCGCGGCGCGAGCCAGTGGAACAGCCACGACGTGCCGCCCGGCCTCAAGCTCCTGATCCCCGACGCCCCGGAGACGATGGGCGCAGGCACCGACGCGCTCTCGAAGGAGAACCGCAAGCACCTGCCGTACATCGACGCGCCGCAGATGATCGGCAAGCCGAACACCGGCGTCGGCGAGAACGCGGATGTCTACGGCGGCGGCAAGAACATCTCGCAGCTGATGCACTGGGCCACCGGCGTCAAGCACTCGGGGACCGACCCGCAGACGATGCGCGACCTGTTCCTCGCGTACGAATACTTTCACCTCGAGGGCTTCGACAAGTTCGGCGAGGACGCGATCAACGACCTGATCTCCGAGGAGGCGGGCCGGATCATGGGCCGCCAGCTCCAGGGCGGCGAGATCAACAACGAGAACCTCAACGGCAAGCTCAACGAGGGCTTCGACGAGTCGCGCGCGTGGGTCGGCTCGCTCATCAAGGCGCGTCAGGGCGACCTCGACGGCGTGATCACGTCCGAGACCACGGTCGAGTCTCAGATGTGGTGGGGCGCGATGCCCGAGCAGGTGAAGTGGTGGGGCGAATCGACGATCTACCTCGATCTGCTCGGCGGCCAGACGGTCGAGCAGGTGTGTGCCGACTCGCGGACCGAGCACTTCATCGACATCTACGCGCTGATCTACTTCTCCGACGACTGGCAGAAGAAGCACGGCGAGATCGAGCAGTCGAACTTCTCGGCGAGCATGCTCGCGGGCAAGTACGACAAGGCGTTCGAGAAGAGCGTGAAGGGCGAAGACCTGTCCAAGCGCGAGAAGGTCGACGCGTTCCTCGATGCCAAGGCGCCCTGGGTGCCGGGCTTCATCCGACCGTTGATCGAGAAGCTCGCAGGAAAGAGACTCGGTGATGACAAGCCCAAGCCGGAGTGAGTTTGCGTGGGGCGCCCCCGATCCGGCGGGCGTCGCGATCGGCCTCGCGCTGCAGCCGGCACCGGCCGGCACGTGTGCCTATCGAATCGCGGTCGCGAACCGCTCGGCGGAGCCGCGTCAGGTCGTGCTGTTCGCGACGCTCGACGACCGGATCCGGACGCGGATCGTGGCGCGTCAGGACGGCGGCGAGCACGCCCTCCCGGCGATCGTGCCGGCGGTGCCGCTCACCAGCAACATCCGGATCGTCATCGAGCTCGCACCCGGTCAGGTGATCGAGCGCGAGGGCGAGCCGGCGCGCTTCAAGCTGTCGGGTGACGCGGTCATCCAGGTCGTGATGGGCGGCGTGCCGGCGTACCCCGAGGAGTTACGCAGCGGCGAAGTTCCGGTCAAGCTCACGCCCGCGAGCTGATCGAGCCGCGCTGGCCATAGACAACGTCGCGGGCGGCGACCTATGACCGCGTGCGATGGATGTCTTCGGCAAGCTCTCCGCGTACGACTTCGGTGAGGTCCACTTCCGGCTCGACAAGGCGACGCAGCTCCGCGCGATCGTGGCGATCCACGACTCGCGCATGGGCCCGGCGCTCGGCGGCTGTCGGTTCATCGAGTACGACAGCGACGAGGCCGCGTACATCGACGCGCTTCGCCTCGCGCGCGGCATGACCTACAAGGCCGCGCTCGCCGGCCTCGCCCACGGCGGCGGCAAGAGCGTCATCATCCGGCCGAAGAGCCACTTCGATCGCGTCGCGCTGTTCCGCGCGTTCGGCCGCTTCATCGAGGACCTCCGCGGCCACTACGTCACCGCCGAGGACAGCGGCACCGGCCTCGAGGACATGGAGATCATTCGCACCGTCACCAGGCACGTGACCGGCGTCGATCCGTCGCACGGCGGCTCGGGCGATCCCTCACCGTTCACCGCGCTCGGCGTCCGCCGCGGCATCGAGGCGTGCGTGAAGTTCAAGCTCGGCAAGCCCGACCTCAAGGGCGTCCACATCGCCGTCCAGGGCGTCGGTCATGTCGGCTATCACCTGTGCAAGGAGCTCCACGCCTCCGGCGCGAAGCTCACCGTCGCCGACGTCGACAAGCTCAAGAGCGAGCGCGCGCAGCGCGAGTTCGGGGCGTCGATCGTCTCGATCGCCGACATCCCCAAGCTCGAGTGCGAGGTGTTCGCGCCGTGCGCCCTCGGGGCCGGCATCAACGACGACACCGTCCCGCACCTCAAGGCGCGCATCGTGGCCGGCGCCGCGAACAACCAGCTCGCCGAGCCGCGCCACGGCGACGACCTCCACGCCCGCGGCATCCTCTACGCGCCCGACTACGCGATCAACGCGGGCGGCCTCGTCAACGTCGCCCAGGAAGTGAAGGGCTACGACGCCAAGCTCGCGCGCGAGAAGACGCTCCAGATCTACGACACGATCTGGGACATCTGCGATCGCAGCCAGAAGCTCGCGGCCCCGACCTACAAGGTCGCGGACATCATGGTCGAAGAGAAGCTCGCGGCCGTCTCGCGCAAGTGACTAGCCGCTCAGCCGGCGCCAGATCGCGTGCCAGCGATGGTAGTCGCGCGCATGATGCGACTGGCCTTCGCAGATCCTCCTCCCGACGTCGTTCTCATGACGTTCGAGGTTCGCCGCGAGGACGACGACGCTCTCGTCGAAGAGCTCGTGCTACCGGATGCGCTGTCGGCGGTCGTCCTCGGAGTTCGGTACTGCGAGCCCCTCTCGCCCGTGCTGGAACCGGGGCTGCGATATTGCGGAAAAGTCATTGCCTACGACGTCGCTGGCAACCAGGCGGGCGGAGACGTCAAGTTGTGTGTCGAGGCAGCGATGTGTGTGCCGCTGTTTGTCGACGTGAGCACTTGTTCAACCGTGAGCATGTGCGATCCGCCAGAGGTGACGCCTCCTTCGGCGGCACGCTCGTCGTCTGGTTGTGCAACGAGTGGCGGCGATCCCGGAGCCATGCTGCTGGTCTCACTGACGTTGTTGATCCGACGACGCCGCGTCACGCGGGCTCGACCAGCATCAACATGCGCTCCTGACCTCGCCGCTGTACGAGCGTCCCTACCGGCGCCAGGTCATCGCGAGCCACGGCTGCTCGTTGCGCGGCTTGCCGGGCGGACGGTAGTAGCAGTCGAGCTCGACGAAGCCCGCGGCGCTGCAGAGCTCGCGCCAGCGCCCGGCTTCGAGGTAGCAGCCGTAGCGCTCGCCCGACCAGCCTTCCTGGTTGCCGCGGGGGTTCGAGAAGAACAGCACGCCGCCGGGCTTCAGCGTGGCGGCGAGCTCGCCGAGCACGCGCGGTAGATGTTCGCTCGGGATGTGGAACAGCGAGGCGTTCGCGAACACGCCGTCGAAGTGCGCGGGCGGCAAGGCCAGGGCGAGGAAGTCCTGGAGCCAGACCTCGCAGCCCGAGTACGTGCGCGCCATCTCGACGAAGCGCGCACAGCCATCGAGCCCGATCGGGAGGTGGCCGCGCTCGACGAGGGCATGCAGATCGCGCCCGGGGCCGCAGCCGAGCTCGAGGATGCGAAATGGTGGGGTGGCCGTGATCGCGGAGACCAGCGCGTCGAGGTTCTGGGTCACGTCGTGATCGCGCGTGCCCTGCCAGAAGCTCTCGGCATTGCGCTCGTAGTGCTGCAGCGTGCGGCGGCTCGTGTCGGTCGTCAACGAACTGGGAGTAGCATGCGGTCCATGCGGATGGTCCTGGTCCTCGCGATCCTCGTGGCGTGCGGTAGCAAGGCGAACCCGCCGGTCGGAAATACCGAGCGCGGCGGCAACGCCGCGCCGGTCGTGGCGGCAGCGGCCGAGGATTGCATGGCGCGGATCGAGGACTGGAAGCCCGGGAATCACGACCGCCACGCGTTCGAGGATCCGGCGACCAACCTGCACGGCTACAAGAACGGCGCCGGCAAGATCGTGATCGCGGCGACGTATCGCGCCACGTACGAGTTCGGTCCCGGTGGCGTGGCCGCGGTGATCGATGGCACCACGCCATTCCTCTTCATCGATCCGAGCGGCAAGGTGATCGCGCAGGCGTACGCCTCCGACAACGGGCCCGACTACTTCCAGGAGGGTCACGCCCGGATCGTCGCGAACAAGCAGGTCGGCTTCATGACCGATCGCGGTCAGATCACGGTTCCTCCGCAATTCGATGGGGCTGCGAGCTTCTGTCACGGCAAGGTCGAGGTCGAGCTCGATGGCGAGACGTACTACATCGACAAGCAGGGCAAGCGAACCACGCCTCCACCGACCGAGTAAGGGCCTGTTGCTCGGATCGCATGCTGCGGTAGGCTGCGCCCGATGTCAGCGACCGCGACGCCAGTCCGCAAGGGTGATCATATCAAGCGCGTCGGGCTCGTGTTCTCCGGCGGCCCCGCGCCAGCCGCGAACGCGGTGATCTCGTCGGCGGCGATCTCGCTGATCGAGGACGACCGCCAGGCGATCGGGTTCTTCCACGGTTACTCGAACCTGCAGGACTACCACCCGGTCACGCACCGCCTACTGCCCGACGAGCACTACCGCATCTTCGAGGAGCGCGATCTGCGCGGGCTCCGCAACTCGCGCGGCATCATCATCGGCACGGCGCGCTCGAACCCGGGCAAGGGCATCGAGAAGCGCGAGCACCTCGACGATCCCGAGCGGACGGTGCTGCTCCGCAATGTCTACAACGCGCTCGTCGATCTCGACATCGATGCGCTGATCTCGATCGGTGGCGACGACACGCTGAAGACCGCGAACTTTCTGTACGAGTACCAGAAGCGCCTCCCCGCGAAGGCGCGACACGTCCAGATCATCCACCTCCCGAAGACGATCGACAACGACTACCGCGGCATCGACTTCACGTTCGGCTTCTTCACCGCGGTCGACGTGATGGCGAAGGAGCTCCAGAACCTCCGCGCCGATGCGATGGCCACCGGTAGCTACTTCATCGTCGAGACCATGGGCCGCAAGGCCGGCTGGCTCTCGTACGGGGTCGCGATCGCCGGCGAGGCGAACCTCGTGCTCGCGGTCGAGGACATCGACAGCTCGCTGACGAGCGACGAGACCATCACGGAGCATGGCAAGACCCGCACCGCGCAGCGCCTCTCGCTCACCAAGCTCACCGATCGGCTCGTCGAGCTCATCCTCACGCGCGAGCGTCGCGGCAAGCACTACGGCACCGTGGTGCTCGCCGAGGGCCTCGCGGAGATGCTGCCCTCCACTCAGATCGAGAACGCCCCACTCGACGAGCACGGCCACGTCCCGCTCGGCCGGTTCGATCTCGGCAAGCTGGTCGCCCAGCTCGTCACGAAGCGCTACGAGGAGCGCACCGGCCGCAAGAAGAAGGCCACCGGCCTCCAGCTCGGCTACGAATCACGCTGCGCGCCGCCCCACGCGTTCGACGTCATGCTCGGCAGCCAGCTCGGCATCGGGGCGTACCGTGCCCTCGTCGAGGAGAACCTCGACGGCCACATGGTCAGCGTCGAAGGTCAGCTCGATCTCGCCTACGTTCCGTTTCACGAGCTGATCAATCCGCTGAACATGAAGACCGACGTCCGCCTGATCAAGCCGGGCAGCGACTACCACCGGCTCGCCCGCTTCCTCGAGACGCGGACCGACAAGATCGTCGACTGGAGCCCGGGTCGCCGCCAGGAGCGCTAGCGCTGGACGCGCGCCACGCGTTGCCCGTAGAACGAGGCATGGCGTGGGTAAAGATTCCTGCGGACAACCACCCGGTGTTTCATGCGGCCGTCCCGAAGGACCGGCGCGCCTCGACGCTGAAGATGTTCGGCGGGCTGGCCGGCCTCGTGAACGGCAACATGTTCGGTGGATTGTTCGGCCGCTCGGTCGTCGTGAAGCTGAGCGCGGAGGATCAGCAGCATGCGCTCGCGCTCGACGGTGCGGTGCCCTTCGATCCGATGGGCAACGGACGGATCATGAAGGACATGATCTTCCTGCCCGAGACCGTGCTGGACGATAGCGCCGAGCTTCGCGACTGGCTGCGGCGGGCGTTCGACTACACGGCCACGCTGCCGCCGAAGGTGAAGAAGGCGAAGCCGCCGAAGCGCGCCAGCGCGTCGCCTTCGCCGGCGCCGAGCAAGCCGTCGCCCGCGAAGGCGAAGAAGACCAAGCCGTCGCCGGCGAAGGCGAAGAAGACCAAGCCGTCGCCCGCGAAGCAGCACGCACCGAAGCGGTAGGGACGCTCTCCACTTTCACAACTGTCCGGACAAGCCGGACGAAAGTTGTGAAAGTGGAGAGCGTCCCTACTAGCGACCGTGGCGAAGGACCGCGTGGATCGTGGTCAACGATCGCCTCGCATGGATCAGCTGCTCGGAGGGCGGCGGGTTACCGACGGTGGGCGCGAGACCGGAGCCAGCGGGTGCCACGGTACGGAGCGGGAGAGCTTCGCGGTTCGGCATTCTCTGCACTTTCCAGTACAGACGGCGGAACCGGAGAGGACATCACGCGAAGTTCACGCGGGCGCGCCGAAATTTGCCGGGTCCGCATTGGGGTTCGGTAGATTCGTGTGATGCGCTCCACATGATCTGCCAGCCTCTGCGAAGCTGGCGTGGTGGCGGGAGCGGGCAGATCTCGAAAGCTGACGCGGATCGCGTGGAGCGGGTCCTCGAACGAGGAGGAGTCGCGGTCGTATCTGCAGTCGCGGCTGATGGTGCTCTCGAACCTGATGTTCTGGAGCTTCGCGGCCTTCGTGGGGTTCCTGTCGCTGCTGTACCGGCTGTATCCGAAACTCGAGCCGGAGTGGAATCGCGTCATCTTCGTCAGCGCCACGGGTGGCTTGATCATCCTCGCGGTGATCTGGCGGGTCTGGCTCGCGCGCAGGACGCTGTCGATCAAGATGCTGCACGGCATCGATGCGTTCTACGCGGGTGGGACGGGCTGCCTGTCCGGGCTCGGCGGCTATCTCGCGACGGATCGGTTCGAGCGCGAGGTGCAGCACATGAGTCAGCTCACCACCCGAACACGGTCGCGGTGTTCGACTACGGGCGCAGCCCCGACGGCATCTTCTGCTACGCGCTGGAGTATCTCGACGGGATCGATCTCGAGCAGCTCGTGCGGATCCACGGAGCGCAGCCCGCGGATCGGGTCGTCGAGATCCTCGTGCAGGTGTGTGGCGCGCTGCAGGAGGCGCACGCGAGCGGGATCGTCCACCGCGACATCAAGCCGGCGAACATCATCCAGTGAACACGGACGGCGCACCACCGGCTACGATGAGCGGATGAGCTCGATGGCGATCCTGACGAACTCGCTGCTACCGCTCGACGCGGCGCAGCCTTCCACCGAGACGGCGACGTTCGCGCTCGGCTGATTCTGGACACCAGACGCCCGGTTCGGGTGTCATCCGGGAATCGTCCGTACCCGCGTGGGGTACGCCGGCGGGACGCTCGTCGATCCGACGTACCACCGGATCGGCGATCACACCGAGGCGCTTCAGCTCGACTTCGATCCGCGCGCGGTCTCCTACGAGGAGCTGCTCGCGGTGTTCTGGACCGGTCACGCGCCGGGGCGCGGCAGTCACAGCCGGCAGTACATGGCCGCGGTGTTCTGCGAGACCGCCGAGCAGCTCGAGCAGGCGAGCGCGTCACGCGCGCGGGTCGCGGAGCGGCTGGGCCGCACCATCGAGACGCCGGTGACCTCGGGTGCGCGGTTCTATCGCGCCGAGGACTATCACCAGAAGTATCACCTGCGGCGCTACCGCGACCTGGTCGGCGAGCTCGCGGCGTACTCGCCGACCCAGCTCGTCGACTCGACGGTGGCGGCGCGCCTGAACGGATACGTCGCCGGGCGAGGCACGCTCGAGCGGCTGCACGAGGAGCTCGCCAGCTTCGGGTTGTCGGCCTCGGCGAACGCTCAGCTCGAGCGGCTCGTGCGCGGCCGCGCCTAGAAGCGCGAGCCGGGTTGCGCGAGGAACGCCAGCTCGTCGGGGGTCGAGCTGCGGCCGAGGACGGTGTTGCGATGCGGGAAGTGTCCGAACCGCTCGATGATCGCGGCGTGCTTCTTCGCGTAGTCGAGCGCGCTCTCGAGCATCTCGAGGCCCGACGCCGACTGCTTGCGAGCATCCTCGACGAGCGCGGCGAACGCGGCGAGGCCTTCGAGCTGGGCGTCGCGGTCCTCGGCGTGCTGGAACGGCAGCAGCGCGACCATCCGTTGATGGACGCCGAGCAGGCGCGCGCGATCGGAGAGCAGCAGCTCGCGCGCGACGGAGAGCGCGAGCGGATCGCGGGCGAACGCGCGCGGGTCGTCGCGGTAGATGTTGCGCGGGAACTGGTCGACCACGACGATCAGCGCCAGCTCCGACCGAGCCTCCCCCTGCCAGTCGAGCGTGCCGGCAGCCTCGACGAGGTGGTCGAACTTGCGGCGGACCTCGGCGTCGAACGCCGGGTCGCGGGTGAACCACCGGCGGAAGATCGCAGGCGAGGGCGCGAGCTCGAGCCCGAACCAGAACGCGATCACCTCGTCGACACGCGGATCCATGACGGCAGGCTACCGATCGTCAACGAGAATCGGTGGATTGTCGACAGCGACCTCGCGAGATCGGGGGGCTGTCGATCGCCGGTTGCAACGCACGCGCGCGTGCGTGCGTGCATCGCGCTCGAATCGTGTGCCCGATCGTGGCGCGCGATCAAGCAGCTCGATCTCGAGCTCACCCTGTGGCGGTGGCGGTACTCGAAGGCCAACCACGAGCTCGCGGCACGGACGTGGACTTACTCGCGCGATGCCGGCGCGTCCTACGACGTGAGCGCGGGCGCGTCGCTGCGGGTCGGGCGGGATCTGAGCCACGCGCGCCGGCTCGACGCGATCGGTGAAGCCGGCGTGTCGCCGTACACCAGGCTCGACGGAGAGCGCCTCCCCGCGAACGCGTTCGGCGGTCAGGTCCTCGTCGCGCTCGGCGCCCGCGCTGCGCGGTAGGGACGGGTGGTGATACAAACGCGGGATGCGGAAGCTGTCCTGCTTGTTACTTGCACTCTCGCTGGCGGTCACTCCGAGCTGCGTCACGTCGGGTACGCACAAGAAGAAGGTCGCCGCGATGAAGCAGGCGCACGACGATGACGTCGCCGCCGCGAAGGCTCGCGAGGCCGAGCTCTCGAAGAAGCTCGGCGCGCTGACCACGGAGCACGACACGCTGAAGATCGACAGGGCGGCGCTCCAGAAGCAGGTCGACATCACCACCGCGACGAACATCGCGATGGAGGAGCGGCTCAAGCAGCTCGGCCAGAACGTGACGAGCCTGACGACGCAGAACAAGCAGGCCGCGGCTCAGCTCGAGGAGCTCCGCCGGCAGAAGGCCGCCGCCGAGGCGCGCCTCGCGACGTTCCGTAACCTCGTCGCGAAGCTCCAGTCGATGATCGACTCGGGGCAGCTCAAGGTCGTCATCCGCAATGGCCGGATGATCATCGCGCTGCCGAACGACATCCTGTTCGACTCGGGGAGCACCACGGTGAAGCCGGAGGGGCAGAAGGCGATGGCGAAGGTCGCGCAGGTGCTCGCGACGGTGAACGACCGCAACTTCCTCGTCGCCGGTCATACCGACAACATCCCGATCAAGACGTCGCGCCATCCGTCGAACTGGGAGCTGTCGACCGAGCGCGCGGTCAACGTGTTGCAGCTGCTCGTCAAGAAGGGCATGAGCCCGAAGGTGCTGTCGGCTGCGGGGTACAGCGAGTTCGATCCGGTCGTGGCGAACGACAACGACAAGAACCGCGCCCAGAACCGCCGCATCGAGATCGTGCTCCAGCCGAACCTGTCTGATCTACCGTCGCTCGACGATCTCAAGTAGCTCCGCGGCGACCGTTTCAGCCCGGACCGACGGCTTCGAGCTGCGCGAGACCGGAACAGGCTTTCGGGCGGCGGCAGCGTCGGAAACTCGACGCGTAGGTGTCGCACGAGAGGCTCGAAGGGAGCTGGGGCGGGCAATTGGCATTCAACTAGGTGGGCCAGAGGCTTGCCTTTACCTCGCCGTGGAAAGACAACCCCTGGATGCGTTGCTTTGCGGCACTTGTCATCGCGATCGTGACCACGGCGTCCGTGGCCCAAGCAGGGGTGGAGTTTGGCGGGATCGGTGGGCTCCACACCTTCGCCGAGGAGAGTGACCTCGGGGTGGTGAAGGGCATGGACGACAAGCCGGTCCCGGGGACCACGAGCCTGAAGAACTCGGCGCTGTTCGGGTTCCGGCTCGGCGTGTACTTCGGGAACAACCTCGGGGTCGAGGCCGAGGGCGGTGCGATTCCAACGGAGCCACGCTCGATCCTGTTCGACGTGTGGATGATCGCGGCACGCGCGCAGGTCATCTATCAGGTTCGCTCGGAGAAGCCCGGAAACGTGCTGATCCCGTTCGCGCTCGCAGGCGCGGGAGTGATCCAGATCGTCGACGTCGGCGCGCTCGAGAACGAGGCCATCGTCAAGAAGGACATGAAGATCGCGCCCTACGTCGGACTGGGTGCGAAGTACCGGACGGGTGGCGGATGGGGCGTGCGCGGCGATGCGCGCGTGGCATTCACCCCGAAGGTGGACAGCGGCGTGGCCCCCGAGGTCGAGCTCCTGCTCACCATCTACAAGGAGTTCGGCCGCAAGGCCGTGAAGAAGGTGGAGACGCCTCCGCCCCCGAAGGATGACGATCCGGACAAGGATGGCGTCCTCGGCGCGGCCGACAAGTGCCCGACGGATCCCGAGGACAAGGACAGCTTCGAGGACGAGAACGGCTGCCCCGATCCGGACAACGACGGCGACGGGATCCTCGATGCCGCGCCCGACAAGTGCCCGATCGACGCCGAGGACAAGGACAGCTTCGAGGATACCGACGGCTGCCCCGATCCCGACAACGATCAGGACGGCGTGCTGGACGCCGCGGACAAGTGCATCGACAAGCCCGAGACGAAGAACGGCTTCCAGGACGAAGACGGCTGCCCGGACGAGATTCCGGAGACGCTGAAGCAGTTCACCGGCGTGATCCAGGGCATCAACTTCAAGGTCAACGCGGCGGATCTCGCGCCGGGCACGAACAAGGTGCTCGACAAGGCGATCGCGGTGCTCGCGGAGTTCAAGGACGTGAAGCTCGAGATCGGCGGCCACACCGACGACGTGCCGCTGCGTACAGGCGGCAAGTTCGCGGACAACGCGGCGCTGTCGCAGGCGCGTGCGGAGTCGGTGAAGGCGTACTTCGTGTCGAAGGGCATCGAGGAGGGCCGCCTGAGCTCGAAGGGGTATGGCGACTCGGTTCCCGTCGAGGATCCGAAGGGCCTCACCGGCGCGAAGCTCAACACCGCCCGCACGAAGAACCGGCGCGTCGAGTTCAAGCTGGTCACGGCCGAGACGGCAGCGACCGCTCCGGCTGCTCCGGCTGCTCCGGCTGCTCCGGCTGCTCCGGCGCCGCCGGCTCCGCCGGCTCCGCCGGCTCCGAAGCCGTGATCGCGACCAGAGCGAGGTAGGCTCGCATCGTTCGTGCCGCCCTCGTGATCCTGGCGGTCGCGCTCCGGTACTGGTGGCTCCAGCGTCGCGCGAAGTGGCGCCGGTGGCAGCCCAGCCCCGAACGCTGGGAGCGCGCGCATCGCAAGATCGGCCAGGCGATCTACGGACTGGCGACCGAGCTCGGCGGCGCGTTCGTCAAGCTCGGGCAGGTCCTCGGCTCGCGTGGTGACGTGTGCCCGACGAACGGATCATCGGTGGCGCGCTCGTCGCCGCGCTCGCGCCGCACAGGGCGATCGTGACGCGTGCCGGTTAGTACACGAGCTGCTTCGCCCAGGCGCGAAACGCGGTCTCGTCGACGTAGCGGAGCAGGATCCGCTGCTGCGCGGTGCGATCGCCCGGTGCCGCGCGAAGCTCGGCGTAGAGCTGCCCCAGCTTGCCCTGGCGATCGACGTAGAGCAGCACATAGCGCGACATCGCGTACCACACCGAACCGTTCGCGCCGCGGACGTCGTCCTCGGTGGAGGCGGCGAGCTCGTCGAGGCTCGGCAGCGTGCCGGCCTTGAGCGCGCGCTGGAGGTCGCGCAGCCGGTAGTTGACGAGGAACTCGAAGCGGCCCTTGTTCCATCGCGCGGTGCCGTAGAGCGAGCCGAGCCCTTCGTTGAGCCACGCCGGGACTTTCGGGAAGTCGTCGTCGATCAGCGGATGGACCAGCTCGTGACGCAGGTTGCCGATGCTCTTGCCGACGTTCGCGAGCGCGATCCGGTGGCCGGGCATGTAGAAGCCGAGGTCGGACGGAATGGGACCGAACACGGCCGCGACCGCTTCATAGCGCTTGTCGTCGGAGAACAGGCACAGCGTGATCTTCGGGTGCGGCTCGCCCTTGGTGGCGAGGAAGCGCCGCTCGACATCGGCGATCACGTGATCGACGAGCAGCACCATCTCCTGCTGCTTCGCCCGAGGCACGTGCCCACGGATCGCGACGTGCGTTCGGCCTCGCTTGACCTTCGCCAGCTCGGGGACCGACGCGATCGCCTTCACCGTCGCGGCCTGATCGGCGCCGGCTTCGCGACCGGCGAACAGCAGAACGAGGAGCCCTACCGGGATGCGCATCGCACGAGCATGACGCGCGCGGCCGCCACGTGCAGCGGTTTCACGGGACCGCGGTCGCAGCGGGCGACGACGTGCCGGTGATCGCGGGCGTCGGGCACCGGATCGCCACAAACCCGGCCGCACCACCACCGCCGCCACCGCCGCCATTCTGCAGATCCGTCGGTGATTCGCCGACGAGCAACAGGGCAGCAGACCCGTCGCCACCATCGCCGCCGGCGCCATCACCGCCAGCACCGCCGGTTGCCGGCGTTACAGAGGCGAGCCCCGGGTTGCCCTCGGTTCCATCATTGCCTTCGCCGCCGCTGCCACCGTTTGCGGCGAGCACACCCTCGATCGTGACGACGCCCGATTCGAGCAAGATCATCCCGCCCGATCCACCACCACCGCCACCACGGCCATTCGCGCCGCCCTTGCGACCACGCCCTCCTCCGACGTTGATCGCGCCGGTCGGGCTGACCGTGATCGACGTCGCCGCGGCGATCAAGATCGCGCCACCGCCGACGCCGCCCGAACCGCCACCACTGCCGCCCGCCGCGCCGCCGGCAGCTCCGCGACAACCGCCGAGCGGCCCGCCCGGTCGAGCCACCGCGGCGCCACCAGGACCTCCCAAGGTGTCGGTGCCGTCGGCATCTCCGGTGCCTCCGGTGCCGCCCGCACCCTGGAAGCCACCACCACCGCCGCCGCCCGCGCCTCCGTTGTTCGGAGATCCGGTCGTGCCGATGGAGGTCGCGCAGGCGGTGTTGTTGCGCGCGCCGGCGCCGGCGCTCGCGAGATCGATCGTGCCGCCGATCAGGACCGTTCCCGTCACGACGATCCCGACCGGGAGCGCACCGTCGACGCGCAGCCTGCCGCCCTCGGCGAGCGAGAACGAGCTGACGAAGATGAGAGCGATCATCCCGGCCGGTCCGGTCACGATCAGGTGCGGCAGGATGCTCGTGCCACTCGGGGTCTGGAGCGAGCCGGTATCGGTGTCGTAGCTGTTCGTTCCGGCGAGCTCGAGTGGGCCGCCGATGCCACCCGGCGGCGCCACGGTGCACGTGTCGAGTTGGTTCGAGAACGTGACGCACACATCCGGCGCATCGGGCAAGCGCATATCGACCGGCGCATCCGGGTCGACACCCGGTGGCGCATCGATGTCGGCCGCGGGTGCGGAGAAGCGACACCCCACCACCAACACCGAGAGGATCACGAGCCGCATGAAGCTGATTGTGCCAGGAGGAAACCCCGGTGGATATCTCCGCAAACGTCAGTCGTCCCGGGTCAGCTCGGTCATCTGGGTATCCGGATCCTCGTCGGGGGGCCGGCCGACTGTCGTGTCGGTCACGCTCACGGGGGCACGCGATGGAGATTCCACCACATCGCCGATCGACAGCTCCATGGCGGTGGTCTCCTCGGCGACGTCGGCCTGAGGTACGAGCGAGCGCACCCAGGCCGCCATCTCCCGCACGCCATCGCGATACGTCCGGCGAACGGTGTCGAGCGCGCACTTCATCACGGCTGCGCTCGGCCACCGATCGTCGGCCGAACGGCTGAGCGCGTGCATCACGATCTCGTCGAGCTCCGGGGAGCACGCGCGGTTGAGCTGCGACGGCGGCGTCCGCGCACCCTTGCGGATCTTCGTGATCACCTCGTACTCGTTGGCGGCGGTGAACAGCCGGCGCCCGGTGAGCATCTCCCACGCGACGACGCCCAGCGAGAAGATGTCGGCGCGGCGATCGATCGGCGTGGCCGAGAGCACCTCGAGCGCCATGTAGCCGAGCTTGCCCTTGATCATCCCCGAGCTCGTCATGAACTTGCCGGTGACGGACTTCGCGACTCCGAAGTCGATGATCTTCACGTGTCCGTCGTCCATGATGATCAAGTTCGACGGCGAGAGATCGCGGTGCACGAGCTGGAGTGGCTCGCCGTCGTCGTCGGTGGCGTTACTCGCGTAGTCGAGCGCATCGCAGAGCTCCGCGAGCAGCGCCACCACGATCCCGATCGGCGCCTGGCCATGGCGTGCGGTCAGCAGCTTCATGAGCGAGAGCAACGAGTGACCGCGCACGAGCTCCATCGCGATGAAGAACGTCTTGTTCGTTCGCCCGAGCTCGAGGATGCGAACGATGCTCGGATGGCGAAGCTGCGCGGCGAGCTTCGCCTCGCGGATGAAATCGTCGACGAGCTGCTTGTCGTCGGCGAGCTGCGGCAGCATGCGCTTCAGCGCGACCTCCTGGATCACTCCGCCGCCGATGTCGAGCGTCGCACGATGCACGGAGGCCATGCCCCCGGCGCCGAGGCACTCGAGCACCGTGTACCGCCCGAACCGCTCGTACCCCACGAGTCCATGTTCCTCACCATGCGGCAGGGCGGTCAAGACCCGCCGGCCACCGCCGTGGCGTGGGTCTTTGACGCCGATCCACTCACTTCTGAGGTCTCAGGCCCGGCTACGCGCCGTGGCAGCGCTTGTACTTCACGCCGCTGCCGCACGGACAGGGCTCGTTTCGCCCGACCGTCGGAGCTCGCTTCGGCGTCCTCGGGACCAGCTTGCCGTCGACGTAGTACCAGCTGCCATCGACCCGCCGGAACTGCGAGCGCTCGTGCTGGGCGAACGGGGTGCCCCGCGTGACGCCGCGCGCGATGAACTCGACGATGCCGTCGAGATCACCCTCCCCACCGCGCTCGGTGGCGACGATCTCGAGGCCGAGCCACTGCGTCTCGTGCGACCACCGGGTCGTGGCCTCTCGGTCGACGGTGTCGCGGGTCGCGGCGGCGTGCGTGGCGACCACGTGATCGATCACGCCACGGACGTAGGCGGTGTAGCGCGACCGCATCAGCGCGACCGCGGTTGGTGCCGATCGCCCGTCGAGGATCGGGCGGCAGCACGCAGCCTCGTGCAACCCGGAGCCGCATGGACAGAGGTCACTCATCGCGCCGGGTCCGCGAACTGGACGTGACCGCGGATCGCCCGCTCGAGCGCGTCGTGGTGCTCGGGCGCGATGTCGGCACCGAACTTCGCCGTCGAGCGAGCGCGCCGATCGAGCCACTCGCGTCCGAGCAGGGCGTGCGGCGCGACGAGCCTCGCGAGCGCGATCGTCGTCTCCTCCTTGGGCCCGGACGCCACCCCGCGCGCGACGTGAAACCCCGCGGCGAGCATCGACGAGCGGACCGCGGTCGAGGCGGTGTACGTGATCAGCTCGACCGGCCGATCGAGGAACGCGAACAACCGGCGGAACGTCTCGAGCGACCACATCGGCGCGTCGACCTTCGTCGAGAACGGGTCGTAGAAGATGACGTCGGGTTGCGGCTGCGCCGCGAAGCGCTCGAGGAAGTCGCCCTGGCACAGCGTCCAGGTGATCGCGCCGCGGCTGAACGTGCCGGCGTGCGCGAGCCGGTGTGGCGCCTCGTGACGGAGGTGGCGAAACTGCGCGAGGTTCGCGAGGGCGAGGTGCAGCGGGTCGAGGTCGCGCTCGAAGCTCGTGAGGGTCAGCGGCACCCCGGCGCCCTCGAGCGCGCGGACGAGCGCCATCGCGTTGTGCGCTGCGCCGAGGCCGACGTCCCAGACCACGAGCGGCTCCTGGCTGGCGCGGGCCCGTGCGATCAGCGACGACTGCGCGACGTAGACCCGCTCGGCCTCGAGGTCCGGCTCGTTGACCGAGTGCATGACCTCGCCGGACGGGACGTGGCGGATGCTGGTGAAGCCGTGCGTCGAGGTGTGGAGCGCGAAGTCGCCGCGCTGCGTGGGCCGCGATGGCCTGGCCCGGGGTTGCGGGCCCGGGGGATTGTCGCGATCCGCGAGCCCGAGCGTCTGGCGCTGCTCGGCATGAAATGCGGCGAACGTGCCGGCGCGGAGCTGCGCCCGGATCTCGGCCATGAGGCGCGTATAGAACCGGAGGTTGTGAAATGCGAGGAGTTGCCAGCCGAGCGGCTCCTTGCACTTCACGAGGTGATGAAGATACGAGCGCGTGTACAGCGTGCAGGCCTCGCAGTCGCACGCGCGATCGAGCGGCCGGGTCGCGAGCTTGTGGACGCCGCGCCGTAGATCGATGCGACCGTGCGACGTGAACGCGACGCCTTGCTGCGCGAGCGCCGTCGGCAGCACGCAGTCGAACATGTCCACGCCGCGGTGCACGCCCTCGAGGAGATCGATCGGGGTGCCGACGCCCATCAGATAGCGAGGGCGATCCTCGGGGAGGAGCGCGGCGACGAGCTCGGTCATGTCCTCGCGCTCGGCGCGACTCTCGCCGACCGCGAGCCCGCCGATCGCGAAGCCATCGAAGCCGAGGCTCGTCAACACGTCCACGCTCTCGCGGCGGAGGTCGTCGAAGCACGCGCCCTGGACGATCCCGAACAGCGCGCCGGTGGCGTTCCTGGAGGCGACGAGCGAGCGGCGTGCCCAGCGATGCGTGAGCTCCATCGCGGCGCGCGCGTCGGCGTGCGAGCTCGTCGCGTCGATGCATTGGTCGAGCACCATCATGACGTCGGAGCCGATCGTGCGCTGCATCTCGATCGAGCGCTCGGGGGTGAGCGTGATCGTGCGTCCGTGGGTACGGAGCTCGGCGCCATCCTCGCGCATCACGCAGCCGGGAAGCGAGAAGATCTGGAAGCCGCCCGAGTCGGTGAGGATCGCGCGGTTCCAGCCCATCCAGCGATGCAGCCCGCCGAGCTGCTGGAAGACCTCGATGCCGGGTCGCACGAGCAGGTGGTAGGTGTTCGCGAGCAAGATCGGAGCGTCGAGCTGCTGGAGCTGCGCCAGCGTCTGCGTGCGCACGGTGGCGCGCGTGCCGACCGGCATGAACACCGGCGTCGCGATCGTGCCGTGATCCGTGGTCAGCGTCGCCGCGCGGGCACGCGAGCCGGCCGCGGTGGAGTGGAGCTCGAACTTCACGGCTTCGGAGCACCCGCGCCACCACCACCACAGGTCGACGAGTGGGGCGAGCCGAGCACGTGGCGAATGTCTCACGACCGAACCGGCTAAGCCTTGCGCATGACAAACGTCCACAACACACTCCCCGAGAATGTCTCGTCGAACGTTGATCGGGCTCGCCCTGCTGGCGGGACTCCTGGGGGCTGCCGAGGCCGCTCCGATGCGCCGGGTCAAGGTGAGCTTTCGCGCCTGCGATGTTGCCGCGAACTGCACGCAGAAGATCGGCGACGGCCGCACGACCCAGCAGCTCTACAACGAGGAGCCGACCATCGAGCTGGTCACGATGGGCATCGGCTCGCTGATGTGGGAGCGACACGGCCACATCGCGCTGTGCGTGCGCTACCACGATTCGAAAAACGACCTTTGCTACAACTACGGGATCGGAAACTTCCACCAACCGGGCTCGATGGCGTGGGGGTTCTTCCGGGGAGCCAAGAGCTTCTGGGCGGGCGAGCAGGAGGTCGACGACCTGATCCGGATCTATGCCGGGGCTGATCGCACGGTCTGGGCGCAGCCGATTCCGCTGACCGCCGAGCAGAAGCAGCAGGTGATCAAGAAGCTCGAGCACGACATCCTCGACGAGCACCGCTACTACGCCTACGACCACTTCTGGGACAACTGCACCACACGGGTGCGCGACATCCTCGACGACGCGCTCGGCGGCGCGCTGAAGTCGATGAACGAGGAGACCGACGGCAAGACCTTCCGCGATCTCGCGCGCGATGGTTTCTACGGGATGCGGATCCCGTTGCTCATCACCGACATGTTCATGGGTCGCGTCACCGATCGCGTGCCGACGTACTGGGAGCGCATGTTCCTGCCGCAGTACCTGCGCGAGGCGGTCCAGAAGAAGTGGGACATCAAGCCGATCGTGCTCTACGCGCGCCACGCAGGGACCGACGAGAAACAGGACACCAACGGCAACGGCGTCTCCGACATCCAGGAGGACTCGAACGGCAACGGCATTCCTGACTTCGAGGAGGATAGCGAGCACAACACCGGGCGCTTCCTGTTCGCGCTGTTCGTCCTCGCGATGACGGCGCCGGCGTGGATCACGCGGTGGTTCGGGCGGTTTCAGCGCACCGGGCTCGCGTTCGCCATCGTGCCGCCGGTCATCCTCGGGTTCGTCACGTGGTTCCTCGCGATCATCAGCCCGCTGCCGTACGTGGAGCTGAACGAGACCTGCCTGATCTTCTTCCCGCTCGACGCGTGCCTGCTGTTCCTGCCCCAGGACAAGCGGCGCATGTACGCGCGCGGCCGCGTCGTGATGCTCGGGGCGATGGCGCTGCTCATGGTGTTCGGCGTGCTGACGCAGCCGCTGCTCGCGCCGCTCCTGTGGCCGCTGATCCCCGCGGCCGTCGTCGGGTTCTGGCCCAACAAGTGGACCCGCAAGAAGCCGGCTCCTCCCGTCGAGGTACTGGCCGAGAAGCTGGAGACCACGCCGACGCCGAAGCCGAAGCCGAAGCCGAAGCCGAAGCAGCGCTGACTCGCCCGCAGCGCGGAGGGGGGCGAACGTTCTCGGCGTAGTAGCCTCGCCTGGTGACTGCACGGGTGTTCCGCGACGAGCCGCTGCTCGAGATCATCGTGTTCGTCGAGCGCGAGCTCGCGGCGGCGACGACGGTGACGTTTCGCGCGCTCGATCCCGAGCATGGCCGCGGGTGCCACGCGGGCGAGCGCGTCGAGCTCGCCGGCACGACCTACGTGCATCGCGCGTTCCGGGTGTGGGTCGATCTCGCGGAGCGACTCGGGCTCCGGCTCCTCACGCCACGGGCGGTCGAGTCGCCGCTCGTCGAGCTGCGGTTCGAGCGCCTCGCCACGCAGGACGCTTCCTCCGCGGTCGCGGCGACGGAGAAGTACGGCGTGGGCTCGAACTTCGCACGGAGCACGAAGCTCGAGGATCCGGGCTTCGTGCTCGACTTCGCCGAGGCGCTCGCCCGCGTGCGGTTTCCACCGGCACCGAAGATCCTCGACCTCGGCGTCAACACCGGTGACGAGCTCGCCCTCGTCCACGCACTCGCGCCCGCGCTCCGCGAGGCGACCTTCGTCGGCGTCGACCACAGCGCCTCGGCGCTCGCCGTCGCGCGCGCGCGGTTTCCCGGCGACCAGGTCCGCTTCCTCGAGGCGGATCTCGATCAGCTCGCCGCGCACGCGCTCGGGACGTTCGACCTCGTGATCTCGATCGCGACGTTCCAGAGCCCCGGCGTCGACGATCGCGAGCTGTTGCGGCGCGTCGTCCAGGACCACCTCGCACCGACGGGCGCGGTCATCCTCGGCATGCCGAACTGCCGCTACCGCGATGGCGAGCTCGAGTACGGCGCGCGGATGCGGAACTTTCGCCAGCCGGAGCTCGGCCTGCTCGTGAAGGATGTCGCGTTCTATCGCAAGTACCTGCAGCAGCATCACCGGCAGGTGTTCGTCACGGGGAAGCACTACCTCCTCGTGACCGGCGTCGCCGAGTGAGGCTCCTCGGTCGTCGCCGTCCGTCCGAAGCCTAGCTCGCCTCGTAGCGCTGCTTCGTCTTCTCCGCGATCAGCTTGTCGGCGGCTTTCCTCGCCGCCGCCGCCGGCAGCGCAGTTCACGTCGCGGGCGCGATCGTCCCGTCGACGACGAGCTGCCGCACCGTGGACGACTCGTCTCCGCCGAGCAACTTCGCGAGCGCGTTCTGCGGGATCCGGATCGACTCGAGCGACCGCGAGAGCTCGTTCGTCAGCAGCGGCGCGAGATCACACCTGTCGGCGACCCCGACGTGCTTCACGGCCGTCCACTCGAGCTGCTTGAGCGCCCATCCGACGCGCTTCGTCGTGGGGCGCCTCGTAGATCGCGTTCAAGAGTGTCGCGCCGAGCCGAGCGGACATGATCGTCACGATATTGCATCGCGCTGCGCTTTCGGTCGCCGCGAGCTATCGTATCGTTCGCTCGCGGGACCGCGGTCACGCTCGGCACCAGGAGAATGACCATGAAAGCCCTCGCGATCCTCGCGTTACTCGTCGGATGTTCGGATCGCGGCAAGGCGCAGCCGCCGGTGCCGATCCGCGAACCCGTCGTCACGGCGCCGGTGGCGGCGGATGCGAGCGCGGCTCCGGTCGTCGTCGCCGAGCCGCCCGACGCGGCAGTCCCCGTCGCAGCGCCGATCGTGCATCCCGTCGGCTTCGACTTCATCGCCGACGCGAAGCGGCTGTATCGCGTGGCGGGATGCGGCGAAGGCCCGCTACCGGAGGAGCTCGCCAAGTTCCAGAAGGTCGTCGACAAGCACTGCAAGTCGCTCGCACCGTCCATCGAGAGGTATCGAGCCGAGTACTTCGTGGGCACGCGAAAGTGGTTCGACGACCACGTGCCGGCCGATGCACCCTCCAAGGTGGTCTATCTGTTCGCGGGCGCGGACCTGGTCTCGGCGCTCGTCGCGTTTCCCAAGGCGACCGAGATCACCACGCTCTCGCTCGAGCTCGCCGGCGATCCGCGCAAGCTACCGAGCCTCACCCCCGCCGAGCTCGACCAGGACCTCGGCGCGTTCCGGCGCGAGATCGGCCTCTTGATCTCGGTCGGCTCCAACTCGAGCAAGAACCTGTCCTCGCAGCAGCGGCGATTCTTGCCGGGCGAGGTCTCGTCGTTCCTGCTCGGGCTCGCGACCGGGGGCTACGAACCCGTCGCGATGCGGTACTTCCGGATCGACGAGGCGGGCGCGCTGCACTACCTCGAGCAGGCCGAGATCGACGCCGACGTCGCGAAGACCAAGCCGCTGCGCGGGAGCTGGAATGCCCCGTCGTTCGCGGAGTCGTTCCGTCACGTCGAGCTCTCCTATCGCAAGATCGGCGAGACCGAGGTGCGCGTGCACCGCCACATCGCGTGGAACCTCGAGGACAAGTACCTCGCGGCCAACCCGGGCGTGCTGCGATACCTCGAGGGCAAGGGCAAGGTGACGATGCTCGTGAAGGGCGGCAGCTACATGTTGTGGCTCGCCGACTTCAAGACGATCCGCAAGTACATCCTCGATCACCTGCACTGGATGCTCTCGGACTCGACCGGCGTACCTCCGACGTACGCGAAGCCGGCGGGCATGGTGCAGGAGCCGTTCGGTCGCTTCGTCGCGCCGATCACGCCGACGTTCGACAACCTCGCCAACCGCCGCGAGGATCTCGACACCCGCGCGCTGTTCAAGACCGCGAAGCAGCCGATGCCGTTCCGCTTCGGCTACCTCGACCGGGACAACAACAAGCACGTGATGATCACGCGCCCGAAGTAGCTACGGGCAGCTTCCGCCGGTAGCCGCGAAGTCGTACGGGAACGTGTGCACGGTCGTGATGACCGAGCGCATCGCCGTGCAGCTCGTCAGGCCGTTGGTGTTGAAGTGGCCATCGAGCGCGTCGACGAGATCGACGCCGCCGCCACCGGCCGGCCGCAGCGTCGCGGTCTTCACGTAGGTCTGCAGGGCGAGCACCAGCTCGTGCGAGCCCGCGACGACATCGTCGTCGGCCGCCGGTGCATCTCCCATGTCCCACAGGATCTCGGAGATCATGTCTTCGCTGACGGGCTGGGTCATCGGGTCGGTCGGGACCGCCTTCGTCAGCGAGGTATCGGCGTTGTACGCCCAGCCGCCGCCCGCGTTCGAGTCCATGTAGATCGGGATGTCACGGACCGCCATCGCGAAGTACGTGGCGAAGCCTTCGGACCACGCGAGCCGCGGATTGGTCGGGCTGCCGTCGTGGCCGCCGCCGGGGCTGTCGCTCCGCCCGATGACGTCTTCGACGTAGTGGCCGGCCTCGTGGATGATCACGGTGTCGTCGAAGCCGTCGTCGTCGCTCACGTCGCCGAGCAGGAACATCGCGGTCTGGAAGTAGAACGTGCCATCGTCGTTGCCGACCTGCCAGAATGCGGTGAGCGGGATCGGCGTCGGCGTGTTCAGCGACGTGCGGATCCGATCCATCACGTCGACGAGCGTGTCGAAGATGTTGAACGCCTGCGCCTCGTCCGAGTCCACGGTCACCAGCACGTCGTGCATGGTGTCGATGCCGGCGGCGATCGTCGGGCCGCCGAAACCGTGGATCGGGCCGGGGCCCGCGGCGCTGGTGTGGCGGACGTTGATCGGCCGGGTCGGCACGGTGCTCGAGGCCACGGCGAGGATGTGGATCGGCTCGCCGCCGACGCCTTCGAACTCGAGCGAGTACGTGCCGTCGTCGCCGGTGATGCCCATCGCGAGCGTAGCGCCGTCGTCCTCGGCGATCACCGCGACCGAGATGCCGCGCGAGAGCTTCGGGGTGATCGGGCCGAGCTCGCCGGTGTCGAGCGGCGGCTTGTCCTCGTAGCGAACGACTCCCTGGACGGTGTACGTGCCCGGCACGCCGATGTTGCCGGCGTCGGCGGGCGGGCCATCCTCACCCCCGCAGGCGGCGACGAGGAGCGCGGCTGCGAGCGCGAAGCCGTTCATCACCGCACCTCCGCGACATCGCGCCCATCGCGCAGGGTGCGGATCACCGTGCGCTTCGGCGCCTCGAGCCTCGCGGTACCGACCCGAGCGACCGCGGCCTTGGTCCGGACCGAGCCCGTCGCACCGACCGACGCCGTCCCGACGACGTCGAGCCCCGCACCGGGAGCCACGTCGACCTGCACCGTGAGCTTGCGCTGCTGACCGGCGGCGGTCGCCCCGAATGCGAGCCGCTTCCCCGCGAGCCGTAGCTCGAGCGAGGGAACCGACCGCGTCGGTGTCGCGACCAGGGTCATCACATAGCCGGCGGCGGAGCGACTGTCGGTCTCGACGCGAACCTCGACCGGCGCCGATGGCTTGCCGTGGGGACGATCCGCCGATGCTGTGGAGGCCAGGGCGAGGACACCGAGAACCAGGAGCTGCTTCACTGGCCAGATATATCCGACCCGCGGCTTGCAAATCACCTTGATTCCGCTCGCACCGGCTCTCACGTCCGCGGTGTGACCACGGGCACGAGCGCGCCTCAACGCGGACGGCGGGTCGGAAGCTTCCGGCGGGTCGAGGTCCTCGACCGAGCTGCGCCGGCGACGCGGTGGTCGTCGGGCCACGTGACTTCCGGAAGCGGAAACGCGGGGCGGGCGAGCAGGTAGCCCTGGCCAAACCGCGCGCCGGATTCCTGGACCGCCTCGAGCTCCTCGACGGTCTCGATGCCTTCGGCGACGACCATCGCGTCGAGCGCTTCGCACAGCACGACGATCGCCGAGACGAGCTTGAACAGCCGCGAGTCGAGCGTGAGGCCGGCGATCAAGCCGCGGTCGAGCTTCACGACCTTCGGGTGGAGGTCGGCGATGTACTTGAGGTTCGAGTAGCCGGCACCGAGATCATCGACGACGAGGTAGATGCCGCGGCCGCGTACCTCGGAGAGGATCGACTTGCAGAGCTCGAAGTGCGACAGCGGGACGGCCTCGGTGATCTCGAGGTAGACGTCCTTGCCGTGCTCGAAGATCGGATCGTCGGTCTGGACGATCCACTTCTCGTTGAGCTCGGCCGGGTGGATGTTGAGGAACAGCGGGTGATCGGGGCAGCTGGCGATCGAGAGCTCGCGGATCAGCCGGCCGAGCTCGCCGGCGCACGAGTGATCGACCGCGGCGGCGAACAGGCTCATCGGCGAGTCGAACTCCGGCGCCTTCGAGCGTACGAGCGCCTCGTACGCGAAGATCTTCCGCGTTCGTAGGTCGACGACGGGCTGGAAGACGACTCGAACATCACGCGCATCGAGCACGCGACGGATCGCGAGGCTCGCAGGAAGGGGAGGGATGGTCGTGCGCTTCACTACGGATCGGCGATTCTATCGATCGTCCGTCGCGATGCTACTTTCTCGCGACGCGATCGCAGACCCGTGACCCGGCGAGGGGTTAGGTCGGAGCCTTCCCCAGATCGCCGCCGGGCCGTTCTCGAAGCTTGCATTTCGGGCTCTGGAGTCCGATACAAGCCGAGTTTGTGGGATCGCGCACGGTGCGTGACCAGGAGGAGAGAACAACTCGTGAAGACACTCGTGATCATCGCCGCCGGCTGTGCGCTGCTGGCCTGCAGCAAGCAGGAAGACCCGCCCACGAGCGGGACCCGGGAGATCACCGAACGGCACGCTCCGATCGTGATGGCGAGCGCCAGCCCGGCGGGAATGCCGACGCAGCTCAACGTCGCCGATCCGACCGGCCTCGAGCGCTACGAACGAATCGTGCGCAATGTCGAGGACTGCCCGCTCGAGGGGTACCAGGTCGTCCCGACGTGCCCGGGAATCCAGATGTTCAATGCCGGAATCGGCAACACGGCTCCAGAGCTCAAGGCGGCAGTCGGTCGACAGATGATCGGCAGTGGGTCGCCGGCCGTGCGCGTGACGGCCGCGGAGCTGATGACCGGTCCGAACGGAACGTCCACCGAGAGCCAGGACGCGATCGCCGAGGCGGCGTCCAGGGAGCACGATCCGGGTGTGCTACGCGCGTTCATCCGCGTGATCGCCGACGACGGAGCGCGCAATCCCAGGGTCGCCTCGGTGCTCCTCGCAGCAGCCGATCACGTAGATCAGGAGGTCCGCCTGCAGGCGGTCTACGCGCTGACCTCGGCCACGAATCGTGGGATGCACGGCGCCGCCGCGAAGCTCATCGCGCTCGCCGAGTCAGACCGCGAGCCGAAGGTTCGCCATGCGGCCTGCGAGTACAGCGGGAAGCTCGGCAGCGACGAGCTGCTCCCACTCTACGAGAAGCTGACGTCGACCACCGCCGATCCGGAGCTCTACTCGGCGTGCATGGAAGGCCTCGTTCGGATGTTCCACAACCATCCGGTGTTCGACACGGCGAACGAGCAGGCCTACCGGTTGTTCCTGCGACGGCTCGACGACAAGCCTCGCACCGAGCACTCGCCTCCGTGGAATGTGATGAGCACGTTCTGCTACTACTCGCACGAGTCGGACCTCGCCAAGCTCGCCGCCTGGAAGCAGCAGGCGACCTGGTTCGACCCGACGGAGGTCAAGCGCGTGATGGCCCACGTCATCGCCGACAAGACCGCAAACTGGATGGCGCGCGCGGCCGCCGTGGAGTCGATGGTCGGGCTCGGAGCGACGAAGCTCGAGCTCGCGGCGCTCAAGCGCGGCTACCTCCCCGGCGATCGCAAGGACAAGCCGGTGCTCGACAAGATCGCCAGCGCGATCGCCGAGTAGTCAGCGATTCTCTGCGGTCGAGCCGGTGCGCGATGTGCGCCGGCTGCGCGACCACCGGGCGGCACGAGCCGTGCACCGCTGAAATGTGGGTCATGCGCTACCACGCTCTCGCGGCCGACTACGACGGAACGCTCGCGCACCATGGGCGGATCGACGACCCGACCTGGGCCGCGTTGCGGCGTGTGCACGAATCCGGGCGCAAGCTCGTGATGGTGACCGGTCGTACGCTCGACGAGCTGCTGACCCTCCTGCCGTACCCCGAGGTGTTCGATCGGATCGTCGCCGAGAATGGGGCGCTGCTGTACACCCCCACGACCAAGGAGATTCGTACGTCGTGTTCGCCGCCACCCCCGGCGTTTGTCGACGAGCTGAGGCGAAGGGGAGTGGAGCGGATCGCGGTCGGTCGCGCGATCGTGGCGACGTGGGAGCCGCACGAAGACCAGGTGCTGCACGTGATCCACGACCTCGGGCTGGAGCTGCAGGTCATCTTCAACAAGGGTGCGGTCATGGTCCTGCCGTCGGGCGTCAACAAGGCGACCGGACTGGCGGAGGCGCTGCTCGAGCTCGGGTTGTCGCGGCACAATGTCGTGGGCATCGGCGACGCGGAGAATGACCACGCGCTCCTCGATCTCTGCGAGTGCGGGGTGGCGGTCGCGAACGCGCTGCTGGCCCTGAGGAGCCACGCCGATCTCGTCACGAGCACGGATCATGGTGCCGGCGTGACCGAGCTGATCGACCGACTGCTCGCGGATGATCTCGCGACCGTGACGGTCGATCGTCACCGCGTGCTGCTCGGCAAGGCGGGCGGACGCGAGCTCACGATCAACCCCTACACCTCGAACATCATGGTGTGCGGATCGTCCCGCAGCGGGAAGTCGACCATGACGATGGGGCTGCTCGAGCGGCTGTCCAAGCATGGCTACCAGTTCGCGATCCTCGATCCCGAAGGCGACTACTCGACGCTCGAGTACGCGGTCGCGCTGGGCTCGCCGCAACGTGCCCCCCTCGATGCCGAAGTGCTCCACGTGCTTCACAATCCGGTCGACAACGTCGTCGTCAACATGCTCGGCGTCGCGGTCGATCATCGGCCGGAGTTCTTCATGCAGCTCGTGCCGGCACTGGCAGATCTACGCTCGCGCACCGGCCGCCCGCACTGGCTCGTGATCGACGAGGCTCATCACCTGCTTCCGGCGACGTGGGCGCACGCGCAGGAGCTAGCGCTGCGTCCCCATGGGACGCTGTACGTGACGGTTCATCCAAGCAGCGTCGCCCGGGTGATCCTCGACAGGATCGACACGCTCGTCGCCGTCGGCGAGCACGTCGACTGGACGCTGCGCGAGCTCTGCGAGGTCCTCGGGCTGCCGGTCCCGGAGCTCGCGGCGACCGGCAACCTGCCGCACGGGCAAGCGCTGTACTGGAAGGTCGGATCGCCGACGACGATCGTCATCCAGACCGAGCCGCCGAAGCTGGAGCGCACGCGTCACTCGCGCAAGTACATGGAGGGCAACCTCGGGCGCAGCCGCAGCTTCTACTTTCGTGGCCCCGGCGGAAGGCTCAACCTCAAGGCCCACAACCTGCAGCTCTTCGTGCACCTCGCCGAGGGCGTCGACGACGAGACGTGGATGTTCCACGCGCGCAACAGCGACTACTCGCGATGGATTCGCGGGGAGGTCAAGGACACCGAGCTCGCCGACGAGATCGTCCGGATCGAGCAGGGAGAAAGGCCGACACGCGAAGCGATCCGCGCCGCCATCGAGAAGCGCTACACGCTACCCTCCGACGCGGCGAGCGGGATCGTCGACCAGGAGAACGGCCGCGACGACAACGGTCACAAGCACGCGGCCGGCGCCGAGACGCGCTAGGGTCAGCCCTCGAGTGGAACGAGCGCGCGTCATCCATCACGGCGATGGCCTCGAATTCCTCGCGCGCGGGCCGCTCCCCGACGACCACGCGATCGTGACCTCGCTGCCGGATCACTCGGAACTGCCCGCACTCGGCATCGAGGGGTGGCGGCAGTGGTTCATCGCGACCGTCGCCACGGTGTGCAGGGCGGTCGCCGACGACGCGGTCGCGATCTTCTACCAGACCGACGTCAAGCACGACGGCCGCTGGATCGACAAGTCGCACCTCGTGCTGTGCGGCGCCGATGCCGCCGGCAGCCACGTGCTGTGGCACAAGATCGTGTGCCGGGTCCCGGCCGGGATGATCACGTTCGGTCGCCCGGCCTACGCGCACATGCTCTGCGTCAGCCGCGCACGCCGGCTCCTGCCCGGAGACTCGACGCCGGATGTCCTGCCCGCGCTCGGTACGATGTCGTGGTCTCGTGCGATGGGCACCGCCGCGTGCGAAGCAGCGGTGCGGTTCGTGGCGACGATCGGCGGACGCACGATCGTCGATCCGTTCTGCGGGATGGGGAGCGTGCTCGCCGCGGCCAACGCGCACGGCCTCGACGCGATCGGGGTCGAGCTCTCGCGCCGGCGGGTGGAGCGAGCGCGTCGCGCGACCCATCGTGTTCTCCAGTGATCGCAAGCGTCTGCGACTTTCTGCTGTACCTACCCACCGTCTCGTGATTAGGGTCCACGGCCCGATCCAGCCTGGGCCGAAACTAATCAGAGGTGATCATGCGAGTACTCGGAAGCGTTACGTTGTTGGCCGCTCTGTCGTTCGGTTGTGGCGGTGGAGATCCGGATCCGTCCGTCAGCGGCGTGTTCCCCTCCTCGGCGTTCCTCGGGCGCCAGGTCCGCGTCGAAGTCAGCGGTGATGTCACCGGCTGGAGCGACAACGCCACGGTCAACTTCGGCGAGGGCATCACGGTGGACTCGGTCGCCGTCGCCAGCCCGAGCGCGCTGTTCGCCGAGATCACGATCGCCGATGACGCCCCTCCCGGGCTTCGCGACGTCACGGTGACCGATGGTGGCCAGTCGCTCGTCCTCGAGGCGTCGTTCGAGCTCGAGTCTGCGGTCTCGCTCCAGTTCCGCGGCAATGTCGCGCAGGGCTCGCTCGCCCTGTT
>Ga0299915_10000379_pt1 | contig 34174 bp, 32 predicted proteins | sample RVTome_13_FD_200263 | JGI IMG/M metagenome (GOLD analysis project Ga0299915, IMG submission 200263) | Soil microbial communities from uranium-contaminated site in the Upper Colorado River Basin, Wyoming, United States - RVT92D227 (version 2) ...
TCAGGGGCTCCTTGAGCTGCTGCGCATCCCCTACACCGGCTCCGGTCTGTTGGCCAGCGCCCTGGCCATGAACAAGATCAAGGCCAAGGAGATCTTCCTCTACCACGGCCTGCCCACACCCGAGTTCATCATCCTTGAGCAAGGGAAAGAACCCGGGGAACCGCCCTTCCCTCCCCCCTGGGTAGTCAAACCGGCATCGGAGGGATCGACCATCGGGATAGATATCGTCATGGACCGAGAGGGGTTGCAGCAGGCCGTGAGAAGCGCCAGGGGCTATGATCATGAGGTCTTCATCGAGCGCTTCATCAAGGGCAAGGAGCTCACCGTGGCGATCCTTCAGGGAAAGCCCCTGCCGATCATCGAGATAGTCCCCTTGGGAGGTTTTTACGACTACCGGGCAAAGTATACACCGGGGCAGACGGACTATATCTTGCCTGCGCGGATCAGCAAGCGACAAGAGAAAGAGATAGGGGAATTGGGCCTTCAGGCCTATCATGCCCTCGGCTGTAGCGGTTGTGCCAGGGTGGATCTTTTCTTGAGCGAAAAAGGAGAGCCCTTCATCACCGAGGTAAATACCCTGCCGGGGATGACCGAGACAAGCCTCGTGCCCAAGGCAGCTGCCCAGATAGGAATCTCCTTTTCTCAACTGGTGGAGATCATCCTCGAGGAGGCCTGCTTGAAGATCGAGGAAGGTGAGAGATGAAAAAGAGAAAGAAGCTCTTCTTGGTAGGGATGATAGTCGCCTTCATCGCCTTCCTCTGGGGGCTCGAGCGGGGTACGCGACTCCTGCTCGCCTCACAGCTCGAGCTGGACAAGATCGAGGTAGAGGGATGCCTGCGCACGGATCCCCAGCAGATCATCAAGGCCGCCTCCGTGTCGCCGGAAACGCCGATGCTCGATCTGAGGCTCAAGGAGATCTCCCAGCGGGTCGAGGCGCTTCCCTGGGTCAGATCGTGCGCGGTGCGGCGGGTGTTGCCTGACAAGCTCTCCTTGCAGGTCGTGGAGAGAAATCCCATCGCCCTGATCCGCCTCGATAAGCTCTACTACGTCGATGAAGACGGCACCCCCTTTAAGCAGCCCGCACCCGGCGAGCCTCTCGATTACCCCGTTGTGACCGGATGGGAGGCAGAAGAGTGGAGGGGGGGCAAGAGGAAGGACCTCATCGAAGAGGCCCTCTGGTTCATCAGGGAGGTGCACAATCAGCCCTACCTCTCCAAAGAGGGGGTCTCCGAGATCCAATTGAGTGAGATCGGCGATCTGACCATATTTATGGTGCAGGGGGGGGCGATGATTCATATGCACGGAGGAGATATGGAGCTCAAGGTAAGGCGTTTGGAAGAGGTCTGGAAGAGTGTGGCGACGAAACGCCTGCCTGTGCAATATATCCTGTACGAAAGCCCCGACCGCATCGTGGTCGGGCTTGAGAAAAGGGGGTGACAAGATGGGCAAGAAGGAAGAATTCATCGTAGGCCTTGATATCGGGACGACCAAGATCTGCGCCATCGTCGGGGTCCCCACGGCAACGGCGGTGGACATCATCGGCATCGGGACGCATCCGTCGCACGGGCTGAGAAAAGGCGTGGTGGTCAACATCGAGAGCACGGTGCAATCGATCAAGCGGGCGGTGGAAGAGGCGGAGCTCATGGCAGGGTGCGAGATCACCTCGGTCTACACCGGCATAGCAGGCGGGCATATCAAGGGGTTTAACAGCCACGGGATCGTCGGGGTGAAGAGCCATGAGGTCTCCGAAAGCGACATGCGGAGGGTCATCGACGCCGCCAGCGCTATCGCCATCCCGATGGACCGGGAGGTAATACATATCCTGCCCCAGGAGTTCATCGTCGACGGCCAGAACGGGATCAAGGACCCCCAAGGGATGAGCGGGGTGAGGCTCGAGGTCAAGGTCCACATCGTTACGGGCGCCGTCACCTCGGCGCAGAACATCATCAAGTGTGCCAACAGGGCCGGTCTGGAGGTCCACGACATCATCCTGCAGCAGCTGGCCTCCAGCGAGGCAGCCCTCACCCCCGAGGAAAAGGAGTTGGGGGTGGCGCTCGTTGATATCGGCGGTGGGACCACCGACATCGCCATCTTCCATCAAGGGAGCATAAAACATACCTCCGTCATCTCCTTGGCCGGCGATCACGTTACCGGTGACATCGCCATCGGCCTGAGGACCCCCATCGAAGAGGCGGAGAAGATCAAGAAGAAATATGGATGTGCCTTGACATCACTCGTGGCCAAGGAGGAACGGGTGGAGGTCCCTGCCGTGGGCGAGCGGGGGGGCAAGGTCATCTCACGCTACACCCTGGCGGAGATCATCGAATCCCGCATGGAGGAGATCTTGTCCCTGGCGCATCGGGAGATCGCCAACTCCGGCTTCGAAAATCTCACCGCCTCGGGGATCGTCCTCACCGGCGGATCGGCCCTCCTGCAGGGCGTTGCGGATCTCGCCGAACAGATCTTCAGTCTCCCCGTGCGCACGGGGTATCCCCGGGAGATAGGGGGGCTGACGGACATCGTCAAGAACCCCATCTATACCACCGCCGTAGGACTCGTCCTCTACGGCATGAAAGGCCAGATGAGCGTCGGGTTTGCCCCCGGCGAGAACAATATCTTCGACAAGGTGACCAAGAGGATGAAGGGCTGGTTTAAGGAGTTCTTCTAGAGAGGATGAATTGCAAATGACCGCACAAGAGAAAAGGCTGATATCTCCCCTGAAAAGGGCAGGTGAAAGGAGGCTTCAAAGATGTTTGAGCTTGATGAAAACTATGACATGGGGGCGCGGATAAAGGTAATAGGCGTCGGCGGCGGCGGCTGCAATGCATTAAACACCATGATTGACCTCAAGCTGGAGGGGGTCGATTTCATCGCCGCCAACACCGATGCGCAGGTCTTAAAGATTTCCCAGAGTCCCTTCAAGATCCAACTGGGAGCACGGATCACCGGCGGCAGGGGCGCAGGGGCCGACCCCGAGATCGGCAGAAAGGCGACCCTGGAGAGCGTGGACCAGATCAGGGAGGTCCTGGAGGGCGCGGATATGGTCTTCGTCACCGCCGGGTTGGGAGGCGGGACAGGCACCGGCGGCGCCCCGATCGTGGCCAACATCGCCAAGGAGGTGGGCGCCTTAAGTGTGGCCATCGTCACCAAACCCTTCAATTTTGAGGGGCGCAGGAGGCAGCTCCAGGCGGAGCAGGGGTGGAATGAGCTCAATCGGTATGCAGACACTCTCATCACCATCCCCAACCAGCGGCTCCTCACCGTCAGCGGCAAGGAGATGCCGCTGCTCGACGCCTTCAGGAAGGCGGACGAGATCCTCTACCAGGCAGCCAAGGGGATCTCGGATCTCATTCTGGTGCCTGGATTGATCAACCTCGACTTCGCCGACGTCAAGACCGTCATGTCGGAGATGGGCATGGCCATGATGGGCATGGGTACCGCCTCGGGAGAAAACCGGGCTGTGGAGGCGGCGCAGAGGGCCATATCGAGCCCGCTGCTGGAGGATATCTCCATCCATGGGGCCAAGGGGATCCTGATCAACATCACCGGCGGGCCGGACCTGACCCTCAGTGAGATCAACGAGGCCTCCTCCCTCATCCAGAAGGAGACCTATGAAGACGCGAATATCATCTTCGGCGCGGTCATCGATAGACGGATGAACGGCGAGATCAGGGTGACGGTGATCGCCACCGGCCTCGGCGCGGAGGAGCAAAAAGAGGAGCGGAAGCGCCGCCTCAGGGTGATCCCCGACGATGCGGAGGAGAACATGGATATCCCCACCTTCCTGAGGAGGGGAAAGAGCATCGATCAATTCTCCGACTTCCGCTTCCACAAGGCCACGGAACCCTTTCCCGAGGCGGAGGAGCGATACGACGTCCCGACCTTTATGCGCAAACAGCCCGATTAAAGCATGCGCAAGGCGCACAAGGTCCCCTTCTTGTGGTAAGATCGACTGGTGACGCAGAGAAACGCCCTCAGCCGTAGGGATCTCCTCGCGCAGGAGCAGGGGACCATCATCAAGCCATGGGGTGGACGGATCCCCATCTGCCTGGTCTTCCCCAATACCTACCATGTGGGGATGTCCAACCTCGGGTTCCAGCTCCTCTATAGTCTCCTCAACTCCCTGCCGGATGTGGTGTGCGAGCGTGCCTTTCTGCCGGAACAAGGGGAAGGCCGGGAATATGGAGGACGTACCAACCCCCTGCTCTCGCTGGAATCCGGCAAACCCCTCGCCAGGTTTAAGATCATCGCCTTTTCCCTCCCCTTTGAGAACGACTTCCCCCACCTCTTATCCATGCTGCAGCTCGCCAAGATCCCGCTCAATGCACGGGAGAGAGACTCCAGAGCCCCCCTCGTCATTGCCGGAGGGGCGGCCATAACGCTCAACCCCGAGCCCCTGGCCCCCTTTGTAGACCTCTTCTTCATCGGCGAGGGAGAGGAGGCGGTAATCGAATTCTTTGCTGTCTTCCGAGAACAAGGGCATGACAGAGAAGGACTTTTTCAAGAGGGATGCCGCATCGAGGGGGTCTATTGCCCTGCCTTATATGAGCCGCGTTACGATGAGCAGGGCAGGCTCAGGGAATTTACACCCCTTGTCAGCTCAGCGCCCCCGCGGGTCAAAAGGAGATGGGTCAAAGACCCGGGCCTGATCCCCTCAGGATCAGCCATCCTCACCCCCCTGACGGAGTTCAAGGAAATGTTCCTCATGGAGCTTAACCGGGGGTGCCCCCGCAGGTGCCGCTTTTGCGCGACACGGGCCATCTATCACCCCTTTCGCAACAGGGCATTGGCAACCCTGATGCTGGAGGCCGATCAGGGCCTGCAGCAAGGCCACAGGATAGGCCTGGTGGGTTCTGCCCTGGGGGATCATCCGGGGTTTAACGAGCTCTGCGCCTATATCACCACGAAGGGAGGGGAGATCGCCATCTCCTCCCTCAGGGCCGATGTGGTAACTGCGGAGCGGGCCGAACTCCTGGCTGCGAGCCGCCTGCGCACGGTGACCATGGCCCCTGAGGCAGGCACCGAGCGGCTGCGACAGGTCGTTGCCAAGGGGCTTACTGACGAGGAGATCTTTGCCGCCGTAGAGGCCCTGGCCAGCCACGGGATAACCAATCTTAAGCTCTACTTCATCATCGGCCTCCCCACCGAGACCTGGGAGGATTGCGAGGGGATCGTTACCCTAGCCAAGCGGATCAGGCACCACATGGGAAAGGGCGGAAAGAGCGTGGGTGAGATTACCATCAGCATTGCCCCCTTTGTCCCCAAGGCCTGGACCCCTTTTCAGTGGCATCCTTTTGAAGAAATAAAGACCCTCAAGAAGAAGCTCCAGGCCGTCAAAAAGGGAATGGCACGGATCCCCCGGGCACGTGTGCTGCATGAGCTGCCCAAGTGGGGGTATGTGCAGACCCTCCTCTCCATGGGCGACCGCCGGGTGGCGGATATCCTCGTGCACGTCATGGAGAGCCAAGGGGATTGGAATACCGCCCTGAAGAATTCTTACATCAATCCTGCATTCTGGGTATACCGGGCGAAGCCGGAGGATGAGGTATTCCCCTGGGCATTCATCGACCACGGAATAAAAAAGGAAGATTTGTGGAAGGAATACCAGAAGGCAATAGAAAAAGATAAGACAGATCACCCTATGGCCTGATTCCCAATTCAAAGTAAAAAAGGAGATGGCATGAAAGATTTTTTTTATTCAAAAGACGGTCTTGCAAGTATTGGGACACTCATGGAGTTGAAGCCTGACATTGCTGCATCATTGGTCACTTTTGACGAAAAAGTTTTTGAAGAAGAGGCGCTTACTACAAAAACCAAGGAGTTGATCGCTATCGGTGCAGCTCACGTTACCAGGTGCCCTTACTGTATTGAGATTCATGTTAACAGCGCAAAAAGGGCGGGCGCCTCGGACGAGGAGATTGCAGAGGCTGTCTTTGTCGGAATAGCAATGAATGCCGGAGCTGCATTTGCACATTCGTGCATCGCAATGGATTGTCTCAAAAAATAAGGGCTCTCCGGTGTCAGGCCTTGAAAGATGAAATAAGGACAAAATAGGAGATTGCCGATGAACCGCAGGAAGTTTCTAAAAATATCCGGTATTGTTTGTGCCTCGCTCTTTGCAGACATGCAGCGTATCTTAGCAAGTGAACCGACGGCCGATCTTGCGCTCGTCAACGGTACGGTTATCACCGTAGACCCGCGGGACTCCGTTGCTCATGCTATAGCGGTGAAAAATGGGCGCATCCTGGATGTGGGCAGCGATGCACAGATTCGCCGCTATATCGGCCCCGCCACAAAAACCATCGATCTTAAAGGGGATACGGTGACGCCGGGGCTTATCGACGCCCACGCCCATCTGCCCTTCTTCGGGCTCAGGGAAAACGGCACCTGGGTGAATCTGCAACAGTGCGAAACAAAAGATGAAGTGCTCTCGAAACTGGCAGAGCGAACCAAAGGGCTACCCAAAGGCACATGGGTATACGCGTGGGGCATCACCGACAACACGCTGCAGTTCCTTAATCGTGAAGACCTGGACCGCGTCAGCAGGGACCACCCCATCCTGGCCGTCCACACCAGCGGCCAATGGGGATTTGCAAACACCCTCGCCCTTCAGATTGCCGGGGTAGACAAGAATACACCGGACCCGGCGGGGGGTGCAATAAGACACGATAGCGAAGGAACTCCGACGGGACTTCTAGTCCACTATCAGGCACTTTATCTTGTCAGGAGAATGCTGCCACTGGGAACCTACCAGCAGTTCGAAGAGGCCCTTCTCTTCGCACAAAATCTCTACGCGGCAGAAGGGGTCACGGTAATCCACGACAATTTCTTCCAGGTCTCGGAAATCTCTTCGGCCAATACCGTTAGAGCCTACCTCATGGCGCTGAGTTCAAACAAGATGCCCCTCAGGGTGAAACTCTGGCCTTACATGGCCAATCTCCAGGAGGCACGACGCGGGGTAACAGACGTCTTTTCAGGGAAAGACCCTGCACCAGATTCGCCGTATCGGGGATTAGCCCTCTTACGCAGAGAAAACCCGTCGTTATTTGCCGACCTATGGGGAGGCTGGAAGCTGGCGGCAGACGGAGGGGGACCTACATCCCTCTATTACCAAAACCGTTATGCCGTGCCTATGCACCAGGAAGAAGAACTCAATGAAATGGTGCGGCTCTTCCACGCAACAGGACAACAAATCAGTGTCCACGCCGTAGGGGATAAAGCCGTCGATCTCACCATTGCATCCTTTCAGAATGCCCTCAAATCAGATCCCCGCAAGGACCATCGCCATCGTATCGAACACGCCCTCGCACCATCTCCCGCGGCGCTTGATCTTATGGCAAAACATGGGGTAGTGATCTGCACGCACCCGCAGTGGATTTACAAGTGGCTTGGTAACTCGCCATTCCTTAAGCGGCTTGATATGGAGCGCGGCGTCATCCCTCTGAGATCGTATATCCGGAACAATATTCCCGTTGCCCTCGGTGCCGATCCACCGGCCTTCCCCCTATACAGGCCGCAGCTGGCACTGTGGCAGGCAGCAGCACGCATTACCGAGCGACAGTACCAGTTCAGTACAGCGGAAGCCATTCCCGTAAAAACGGCACTGAGGCTGCAGACCATGGGGAGCGCCTACGCAGGCTTTCAAGAAAGGGATCTCGGCTCCATCGAGAAGGGGAAGTGTGCCGACCTGGCGGTGTGGGAGGAAAATTTCTGTACTGCCCCTGTCGATAGGGTAAAAGACATCAAAGCCAAGATGACAATCGTCGGCGGCAGGGTAATCTACGAACGAAAGGGATGATCTCAATTGCCATGAGGAATCAGAAAACGTCAGAAAATGGCTCAAGTCTTTGATTGATGATGGTCAGGGGAAGCAGGGGAAGGATCAGATCTATTTTGTTGGCATAGAACCTTTTAATGCCGGATGCTGACGTGGTGTCGTGACGGGTCTTGAAATATAAAACAAGGATAAAACAGGAGGTTGCCGGCCATCCGACGTTGCACTTTACCATCTTTCTCTATATACTTGTCTCATAAGTAGAAAATTCAACATGGTATAAGGGTACTAAACAGCAAATCTTTCCATCAAACCAAGGAGGTGCGAAATGACGCAAGCTGCTTCCGAGGCCCTGGCCATACTGCGCGACGGCAGTTTATTCCAATGGTATATCATCCCCCTGTTCGCCCTCACAGTCTACGTCTATGCGGCAGAGGTGGAACGGCAAAACTGGAGCCTGGTCTTTGCCGGTTTGGCCTTTTGGGGGATGGACTGGTTTAACGAGATCTGGAACGGCCTGGTCTTCCACTTCACCCAGTACGCGCCGGTCTGGGGCGCCCCGGGCAAGACCGCCTTCCTGATCCTGATCGGGCTCAACATCGAGATCTGTTTCATGTTTGCCATTGCCGGCATCACCTTTGCGAAGATGCTCCCCGCAAAAAAGCGCTTGAAAATCCTGGGGCTGCCAAACCGTCTTTTCTTCGCCGTCACCGGCTCGATCTTTTGCGTCATCGTGGAGATCCTCTTAAATTCAGTCAGCGCCCTTACCTGGGACTATTCGTGGTGGCGCACCAGTGCCCCCTGGCTGATATTCCTGATCGGCTACCTGCCCTTCTTCCTGGTCTCGTTCTGGGTCTTTGATATGAAGGGCCTCCGCAAAAAGATCACCACGGTGGGGACCATCTATGCAATCGACATTATCTTTCTTATCCTCTTTGTCGGCGTACTGCGTTGGATCTGATGCCATGGTTGATCATTGCCCGCTCCAAAACTAATCTGGGTTGAAAGGTTGTCTCCCATGCCAAAAAACAGTAACAGAAAAGACGTTGCAAAACATATCCTCCCGACAGCTGCCAACCTCCTGGGCATCTGTTTTATCTTGCTCAGCTACATCAAAATTGCAAAGCTTGCAGCTGAAACGACTATTGACGAAAGTCTCGGTCTCGTGATCGTCCTCTTCCTTTTCTCCAGTATTTTTTCCTATGCGTCGATGCGCTCTTACCGCCACTCGGAGATCTATGAGCGGATTGCCGACATCGTATTTCTTATCGGCCTCGGCTTTTTGACGATCGTCGCCATACTGGTTCTCTTCCAATGCACGACGTAACATCTTTCTGATCAGCAAAGGGAAAGGCTGGCTTTGGTCTTGGTCCTTGAAACATGCAACTAAGGATAAAAAGTAAAGCCGTCCCTATCCATTGGCGCAAGAGGGTCATGGTTATGGTGCTGAGAGGGCATCTTTCAATGCCGGCTGCTGGTGCGGGGGCGCCTATGAAATATTGATATCAGCGAAGCAATATGATATTTCCTGGTATGTCATGCAGTACGTAAAGAAAGGAGCACTGATATGAATAAAACCATTGTCTGGATGGTACCGGTGGTCCTGATCATTCTTTTGGGAGGCTATTTTCTTACTCAAGACAGATACAATAAGCTTGAGGAAAAATACAACGCCTGCCAGGGTAAGATCGGGCTGACAGAGAAGGAGAAGGCGGATCTCCTCGCCAGGGAACAACAGAACAAGGCCACCTATGATCAGCTCATGAGCCAGTTGCAAAAAGAGGTGAGCGAGGGGCAGGTGGCGATCCAACAATATGAAGGTAAACTCACCGTAAATGTGGCGGAAAAGATCTTCTTTGACTCCGGCAGCGCGGAACTGAAACCCGGCGGCAAAGAATTGCTGAAAAAATTCGGGCGCATCGTCAAGGGGCTGAGCGATAAATGGATTCGCGTGGAAGGCCATACAGACAATGTCCCGATTGCCAAGCCCTTGCAGCCCACCTACCCTACCAACTGGGAGCTCTCCGCAGCCAGGGCCATCACCGTCGTGCGGTTTTTACAGGATTCTGCAGGGGTCCCGCCCAAGATGCTCATGGCAGCCGCGTTCGGACAATATGAGCCCATTGCCCCTAATGACACGCCGGCGAACAAGCAGAAAAACCGCCGTATCGAGATCGTGCTTCAGCAGCGGGACGTCTTGAAGCGCACCGAGGCCCCCATCGCCCCGACGCCGAAAACGGCTCCGACGAAAACCGAGGCCCCCGCGAAGACAGAGGCCCCTGTAACCCCTGCACCTCAAGGAGAACCGGCAAAGTAATTGATCCTCAGAGGACATACGAAAAAAAGGAAAAAACGGGCAGGCTTTAATCTCCGCGGCTTTTGAGGATAGGTTTATCCCAGGCATCCTTAAAGAAATGCCCTAAGACCCTGCTCGAAGTCGCCACCCGCGCGATAGATGACCCGCCTGAACGATCAGGGCGCAGGCTAAAAAAATACCTCTCGTTTATCAGTAACAATAAGAGTTCTCTCCATGTATGGTTTTCCTCTTTACCAGAATCTTTTAACCGCTGACTCAGCTCCCTCCACGTCATCCCTTCATCTAATTCACCCGTGTCCATCATCCCCTTGATGAAATTGATCACCCGTGCCAGCCGCAAGAGGGTAGCGATATCGAGACGACAAAAATCTGCGGTCTCGATGGGCAGGGCACTGGAACGCCATTGGGTGATGCTCGGCGGCAGAAGCCCCCCTTGCTGACAACGCTGAAACAGGGGGGTCCCCGGGGTGGGATAGTAGACGCTGGGACCGATCAGGACCCTCCTTCCCATCAGATAGATTAGCGTACTGACCATTTCTCTGATAGCCTGGCCGGGCATGCCCAGGATGGCATAGGCGACCACGTTGAGGCCGGCCCGTGTCGCCTCTGCAGCGATCTCGTCAAAACCAGCCATCCCGCCGGGTCTCTGCATCTCTTCCTTAATGACGGGATCGGCACTGACTAGGGAGAGATTGACCTCTTGGAAGCCCGCCCTCTGCATCAATCGGAGAAGCTCCCCATCCAGGGCAGCAAAAGAGACGCCGTTCATGGCAGTGAGTTGAAGACACCCTTGGCCAAAGGTATCGACGATGAGGCTCAGCAACCTCTTTGCCCGTGCCTTGTCAAAGGTGAAATTATCATCCTCGATATCGAAGACGGTAATGCCATAGCGCTGTCGGCACTCCCGCATCTCATGAATGATGCCTTCGGGCGAGCGCCCCCGAAAAGCAGTGCCCATGACGAGACGGGTTGAACAGTAAGCACACCCGTGAGGACACCCCCTGCTCGTGATCAGCATGGTGGCCCTCTGCTTCTTGATGCAATAGCGATCGAGATCGAGCAGCCCGCGGGCTGGATGAGGGAGATCGTCGAGGTCCTGGACAAAGGTCTTGAGCGGGTTGATTTGTACTGCTCCATTGACGCGATATCCGATACCATCGATCCCTTTAATCTTTTTTATATCTCCCTTTTCAAGCTGTTCCAAAAGAAGGGGGAAACGGTGTTCTCCCTCGCCCAAAACGCAATAATCGACATGAGGGCTTGCCAGCACCCCGTGGGGATCGCCGTTGACATGGGCCCCTCCCATAACGACGATCCTTCTGCTATCTCCTTGCTTGATGACCCTGGCGATCTCTATGGCCTCACCATGATACGGCGTAAAGGAAGAAGAGATCCCGAAGACATCGGCCTGTGCATCCTCGATCCTCCTGCCGATCTCCTCCCACCGCATGCCGAAATGGTAATACCCGGAATAGAGCTTGAAAGGGCTCCGGTCATCAAAGGGATAGTATGCCTGAAGGTATGCGAACTCAGGGGGAAGAGGGACGGACCTCTTCTTCTCTGTCTGACAGTCGAGGATCTCTACGGAATGCCCATGCGCCGTCAGGGAGGCTGCGAGATAGGCGAGGCCGATAGGCTGCGTCCGCATCGATGTTCGATAAAAATCGCGGATGGGCGGTTGAATGAGGAGGACTTTCATGGCGTTGGTAACGCACCTACTATAGCACACGGCACGGTAAAACCAATTGTTGAGAGAATAAGCTTGCAAATCCCCCTCAACCCCCCTTTTCTAAAGGGGGGCAAGGGAGGCTTTATGATCTTTCCTGCCACACATTCTTCCCTACACCGACGATTAGACTTTAAAATCGATACTATGGTATATAGTAAAAGACAGGGGGCTTGCGTTCTCCTCCTGTCTGCGCAATGGCCGCTTATCAGCCCGGCTACCATGTCAAAAAACACAGGGGTTAATAAAGAATGAAAGGCGCATCTTCAAGAGGGCAGTATGCCAACCGCTATTCCATCCTGGCCGCGGTTATGCTCACCAATATTATGGCGCCTATTGATGCCAGCATCGTCAACGTTACTCTTCCTACGATCGCGGTATACTTTCATGCGAGTCTCTCCGCCGCCCAATGGGTCCCGATGATCTATCTTCTCGTTATCAGCAGCCTCCTCTTATTCTACGGTCGCCTCGGTGATATCCTCGGCTACAGAAGGGTGTACCTGACAGGGCTTGCCAGCTTCGTCGTCGCCTCTGCGCTCTGCAGCCTTTCCTATTTTCTCCCCACGATTTATTGGCTCGTCGCCTTCCGGGCCATCCAAGGACTCGCTGCCGGCATGATGATGGCCGTATCCATGGCGATTATCACCACATCCTTCCCGCCGACAGAGCTGGGCAAGGGGCTGGGCATTTACGCCATCAGCATCGCCGTTGGTCTGGCAATAGGCCCCTCTCTGGGAGGCTTCGTCACCTACGCCTGGGGCTGGCCTTTCGTTTTTATGATCAATATCCCCCTCGGCCTGGCGGGGTTCTTCTGGGCCCGCCATATCCTCCCTGTCTTGAAAGGACAGCCCGGCACGATAGACATCGGCGGGGCGCTGACATCCTTTATCTCCCTAGCCTCCCTGCTTCTCTTTGTCAACAATTCGCAACACGGCGGCTTTAGCATTGCCACCGGCATGCTGCTCGGGGTGGCGATGCTGGCGGCGCTCGGCTTTCTGTGGATAGAACGAAGGGTTGCCCAACCGATGCTCAATCTGGACCTCTTTCGTAACCTCACCTTCTCTCTTGCCAATGTGAGCGCCCTGCTGAATTTTATGTCCCAGTTCGTGCTGGTATTCATCACCCCCTTTTATTTGCAGAGGATCCTCCACTACGCACCGAATACCGTAGGTCTCACCATGACCGCCTTCCCCTTGGCCGCCATGGTGGTCGCACCCTTCAGTGGCGCACTCTCTGATCGCATCGCTACGGGCATCTTAGCAGGTGTCGGTGCCGCCATCAGTGCCTTTTCCCTCTTTCTTATGAGTCAACTATCATCTTTCGCTACCTCGGGCGACATCGTGTGGCGGTTGGCAATATTTGGCCTGGGGGCCGGGATCTTCCAATCTCCGAACAATCGTGCGGTCATGGGAAGCGCGCTGAGGCCACACCTGGGTATGGCCTCCGGTATACTGGCGACCGTGCGCAATGTGGGGATGGTCTTCGGCATTGCCACAGCTGGCGCTGTGCTCTATGCACTGGTTTCCCCCGGTATCTTACAACAGCCCTCACCCATAGGTAGGGAAGCTGCCGAGTTTTTAGCCGGATTACGACATGCATACCTGGTCGGAGCAATCCTGGCCGCTGCCGCCGCCGCTACCTCTCTCTTCAGGATTCGGCATGAGTAGGAGTGTACGTGCCTTTTTAATGGGTATATCTGACATATTGCCATGAGAGAAAAAATATGCTATGCACCGAACGGTAGGCGGAAAGGAGGGGTACTATGAAAAAAATAGTCGTGTGGGTGGGGGTAGTGACCTTGAGCGTTATGCTGGCAGGCTGCGCTTCTACAGGAAAATATAAAAAGCTCGAAGGAGAGTACAGCGACCTTCAGACGCGGTACAACAGCCTTCAGGCAGGGTACAGCGCCTGCAGGGAACAGGTCGCACAGGCGGAAAAGGAAAAGACGGAACTCCTTGCCAGGGAAGAAAAATCAAAGGCCACCTATGAGCAGCTCATGAGCGAGCTGCAAAAGGAGGTGAGCGAAGGCCAGATCGCCATCCAGCAATATCAAGACAAACTCACCTTGAATGTGGCGGAAAAGATATTCTTTGACTCCGGCAGCGCAGAACTGAAGCCCGGCGGCAAGGAGGTGCTGAACAAGGTTGGGCATATCGTCAAGGGCCTGACCGATAAGGTAATCCGCGTGGAAGGCCATACCGACAATGTGCCGATCTCCAAATCCTTACGCTCCACCTACCCTACCAACTGGGAGCTCTCCGCCGCCAGGGCCACCACGGTGGTGCGGTTTTTGCAAGAGTTCGCTGGGGTCCCGCCTGAGATGCTGGCGGCAGCGGCGTTCGGAGAATACCGCCCCATTGCCCCAAACGACACGCCGGTAAACAAGCAGAAAAACCGGCGTATCGAGATCGTGCTTCAGAACAGAGACGTTATGAAACGCATGGAGGCCCCTATCGCGCCGGAGAAGAAAGAAGCGCCGACGAAGACCGAGTCCCCTAGTACCCCTGTTACAAAAGAAGCCCCAACCAAGACAGAGACTCCTCCTGCACCTGTGCCGAAAGAAAAGCCAGGGCAATAGGGAAGATCCTCACAAGGGGCAGGGATGTATTCCTGCCCCTTGTGAAGCAATTATCGGCCTGCAAACGATGATGTAAGGCTTAAAGTCAGATACCCGCCGGAAGCTATCGTTGCGCTCGCAAGCACCTCAAGCTTCGGAGACCGGTTTTCTCAAGGGGCCCAATACGCTGCATGCGGAGAGTCAACTTTTTTGGTTCAAACCCTGATGGTTGTCCGGGCAACGGCAGGCCTTTCCTGTATCAACTTTTCTATATTGTAGGTCCCCATACAAGGCGCATAGAGGTACCCCTGCAGCGCGGCGCGCGCCAGCCGCCCATCTTCCAACCAATAGGTCAGCCATGCATCCGCTTGATCCGGGTCCTCCTGAATATATCCGGACCCCAGATGAGACAGCCAGTCACGGTTGTATTTTTCGTGCGCACCGATGTACGGCGCCATGACGATCGGAAGGCCCAAGGCGGTGTAAAATGACACCTCGCTCGGTTTGCTCCATAATATGTCCGTGGTGTGCAGCGCGCGGTTCACGGCTGCGTAGTATTCTTCATAGATATCTCCATAAAGAATCGTAATGCTCCTGCCTACTTGATTGTCCAGGCCGATCCGTTCCACTTCCCGCGCCAGCCATTCCTTTACTTCCGGTTTTGTGCCGACGGCAATATTGATTTTTATCCGCTCTTCTCTCAGGCGGCGCTCATGGGCCTTGATCATGCGAAGGGCGATATCGCCCTGGGCGCCTGCCCCGCCGATGGCGTAGGTAATGGTGAGGGGATGGGTGGCGTGCCGCTTTAAATCATTGAACGACGTGGGTGGCGCTGAGTCGTCGGCAAACAGCTTTTCGCGGATAACCCCCCGATAGTTTTCAAAGAAAACGCCGTTAGGGTCCAGGTTCACCAACCGGGCGACGAGATCGCGGTGAAGTATCGAACGCCGTTCGCCGATATTTTCTTTGGGTAACGGGAATCCGGTCTCGATGATCCGATGGTGCGGGACACCATACGCTCGTAACCGCAACGATGCATGACGGCAGGGCGAAAGATAGGTGATACAGCCCTTCCGCGGATACCGCGACGCCCAAACCCGGTGGATATCCGTATCCGTGACGACACAGTACACCTCTCGGCCATGGTAGTTGAATACCAGCGCCGGGATGAAATGAGTCGTGATCACCGGCAACTGCGAGTCGCCGACGTATTCCACCAGGCTTCTACCGAAGCCCTTCTCCTTGATGAGCCTCCGCAGTCTCCGGACGCTGTAGGTGGGGCGGGAAAGGTCGCGGAACGGAAAAAAGGGGGATATGTGTTGGAGTTTATTGTACATATCGAACGCTAGGTGGCCCACGAACGGCACCTCCTTGAGCCGAGAGACCGTTTCGTAGAACATGCGGGCACGCTCCCACAGGACCTTATCGGAGTCCGGTACAATGGGATCGTTGTTGGCGGTGATAATGCGGTCCTGTACGAGGCCTTTCAGGGCATAAGCCGCCCGTTGATGGCCGTATCCCATATTCGCCGATATGATATATGCCTTGGCCGTGGATTCCATGCCGCAAACCGCGCGCGAAAATGACAAGCCATATGGTACTGGTAAAACCCAGATGTGTCAAAAGATTTTTCACGTACCGTGTTTCCGTCACCAAGGGGGTAATCCAGAGAGAACGAAAGAAAATGGTATTGTTACACGGAGACGTTGCATATAAGGCAAGGAGGGTAGGCCTTGCTTTTTGGCATTGCTTCCGGTAGCCTTATCGTATGCCGAGGCCGCCACGCTGAAACAGGGCGACCACCACGCAGGCACAACGGGAAAGGAGAGAGGCCATGTACGATTTTATGCTAACCCCGGAAGAACGTGAGCTCCAAGAGGAGGTCCGCCGGTTCGTCCGCGAAGAGATAACGGGCGATTTCCTGCGGAAAATGGACAGGAATGAGATCACCTACCCCCGTGAATTCGTAGAGAAGCTTGCCGAGCGGGGGTTACGCGGCATACGATTCCCCAAAAAATATGGCGGCCGAGCAATGAGCTGGGTTGCCGATGTTGCGGCAACCGAAGAGATCGGCTGCCTCGGCATGGCCTTAGGCTGTGCCTTTGTCATGCCGTCCATCGTGGGAGAGGCGCTGAATGTCTTCGGCACGGAGGAGCAAAAGGGGAAATACCTCAAACCCTACATCGAGGGGAAATTAGTGGCAGCCGAGGCCCTGACCGAGCCGCGCGGCGGATCCGATTTCTTCGGCGCCATGACCAGGGCTGAGCTGCGTGGCGACCATTTTATACTCAACGGCATGAAGCGATTTGTCGTCGGGGCTGAAGGCGCGGATTTTTTCCTCGTCTACTGTAAGACCAATTTCGACCCGAACGCAGACAAGTATAATCGTCTCAGCCTCCTCATCGTGGATCGTGATCCCGGCGTAAAAACCGAGTATCTTTACGGGCTCATGGGGTGCCGTGGCGGAGGCACCGGACGGTTGGTTTTTCGAGATGTAAAGGTACCGAAAGAAAATTTGGTGGGCGATTTGCACGGCGGCGCACAGTGTTTTAACCAGATGATGATCCCGGAGCGCCTCACCTCTGCCGCCGGTTGTCTGGGTGTTTGGGGCGCACTCGACGTGGCGGTCAGATATTCCAACAGGCGCCGGACATTTGGCAAAGTGATCAGGGAATATCAGGCAGTCAGTTTTACCGTGGCCGATGCGATAACGCATCTCGATGCCGCCCGTGCCCTCACCTACCTGGCTGCCCGCGCGGTTGATGAAAACTATCCCAATGTCCGCCGCCTCGTCAGTGAGGCCAAACGGTTTACCACTGAGGCCGCGTGGGATATCGTCAACAAAGCCATGCAGGTCATGGGGGGCATCGGCTATACCGATGTGTACCCCATCGAGCGCGCGCTGCGCGATATCAGGCTTGGAATGCTGTGGACCGGCACCAGCGAGATAATGAATCTCCTGATTCAGCACGAATATTACAGTCAGGTGCTTGATCCATCCTATGATCGCCGAAAACTGGAAGACGATGCCATGCATCCGGATGACAGCGAACGGTGCTATACGGACGACGATATGCTGCGACTTTTTGGTGATGGCATGTCTTGATGCAAGAGGTTATCGACAAGGAACTCAACGAAGTTCTCTCGTTCAGGCAGAGCGCCTGTTTAATTCCGGATGCTGGTAATCGGCGCTGGAATCCTGCCGCCGAAGCCTGTAAAGGCGGATGAGCACGCGATATTCCTCACCTCCACGATATGGGCCTCGCCGAACAGGCCGCCGAAGACTGCCTTATCCCCCACATCCTTGCCCGGAACCGGAATCAGGCGCACGGCCGTTGTCTTATGGTTGAAGACGCCGATGGCCATCTCATCGGCGATGATGGCGGCAATGGTCTCCGCATCCACCTTCCCCGGGATGGCGATCATATCCAGCCCGACCGAGCAGACAGCGGTCATCGCCTCCAGCTTTTCCAGGGAGAGATGACCGCTTCCGATCGCCTCGGAAAGGTTCAAATCCTCACTCACCGGGATAAAGGCGCCGGAGAGCCCACCGACTGAGGAGGAGGCAAAGGCACCCCCCTTCTTGACGGCGTCATTGAGCAGAGCGAGGGCGGCAGTTGAGCCGGGCACGCCGATCGATTTCAACCCCAGGCACTGGAAGATCTCACCGACGCTGTCCCCCACCGTCGGGGTGGGCGCCAGGGAGAGATCGACGATGCCGAAGCTCACCCCGAGCTGTTCGGCAACCTCTCTCGCAATGAGCTCCCCTACCCGTGTCACGCGAAAGCTCGTCTTCTTGATGATCTCCGAGAGGTCATTGAGCGTCAGCCGCTTGCCGGATTGAAGCGCCCGTTCCAGCTCCTTCTTGACCACGCCGGGCCCGCTGACGCCAACATTGATAACAGCTTCCGGCTCCCCGTATCCCAGATAGGCCCCGGCCATAAAGGGATTATCCTCCGGCATATTTGCAAAGACTACGAGCTTGGCGCAGCCGAACCCGTCCTGCTCGGCAGTGGCAACGGAGATCTCCTTAATCGCGCGACCCATGAGCAGCACCGCATCCATATTGATCCCTGCCTTGGTGGAGGCCACGTTGATCGAGGCGCAGATATGGCGGGTGGATGAGAGGACCTCAGGAAGGGTAGCAATCAGGTGCCGGTCACCCTTGGTAAACCCCTTCTGCACCAGGGCCGAATATCCGCCGATGAAATTGACCCCGACCTCCTGGGCCGCCTCATCGAGCGCCCTGGCCACAACGCAATACTCCTCTTGCTCCAATGCCTCCGCTACGGCTGCGATGGGGGTTACGGCAAGGCGTTTATTGACGATCGGGATCCCGTATTTGTTCGAGATGCGGTCGCACACAGCAACCATCCCGCCGGCAACCCGCTTGATCTTAGTGCGAATCCGCATGCACAGCTCCGTCACTGAAGAGCTGACGCAGTCCCTTAGACTGATGCCGAGGGTGACCGTGCGGACATCGAGATTCTCGTTCTTGAGCATCTCGATCGTGCGGATGATCTCTTCTGAGCTGAGCATGAGAGTCTCTATCTGCCTATATCTGATTGATGGTGCGGAAGATATCCCGGTGCTGCATATCGACTGTCACTCCTATCTCCGCCCCTTTGTCGCGCAGGGCCCTCTGGATGAGGGCAAAATCCAGGACGCGCGGTATATCCACCTCATAGATCTGGATGTACTCCAGCTGCTGCCCCAGAGGGACCACCTCTGCCCCCAAACGGGTAATATTGATCCCCTGCTCGGCCAGGATCGCCGTGATGGCAGAGACCAGACCCGGCCGGTCTTGTCCGCGAACGGTGATCACAAAGGGCTCTGCCTCTCCCGGGTCAAATCCCGGTCGACCCTCCGGGTCGAGCATGCGCACATGGATCTCCAGCCTCATCTCTCGCGCCAGCTCTGCAAGGTCCTTTTCCAGCGCCTCGGTCTTTGATGCCTTCAAGGGAGCGACAACCACGATCATGGCAAACTGCCCCATGATGACGGTCTGCGACAACGCCTCGATGTTGCAAGCGTTCTCGTAGAGGACCCGGGCGACGCCGGCCACGATGCCGGGCCGGTCAACACCCATCACGGAGACCGAGACTAATTTGTTCTTCGATGGCTTTTTTATACCCATGTGTCCCTGAAGTCTATTAAGGGAGAGCGGATATCTTCCCCTGGAATTTCATCACCCACGGCATACAAAAAAATGATCTTTGGAATGCGCAAAAAGAGGCGATATGATAGACCTCTTTATTCCCTCCATTCTTTGTGAGGGAGGCCTTACGAAGAGCCCTTCGGCAGACAGATAGGTCGATAAGCTCATATCGAGTCGCTCAACCTCGAACCGCTCAGCCGAGTTGTCAATCCCGAATACCCAATTATCTGCCACCTCCCCCACCACCACCTCCTCCGCCGCCACTCCTCCCTTCGAAAGATGGCAAATAAACAATCACACTACCATCCTTTTTACGATCCATCAGGACAGCGGTTAAGCCAGTATAGACGAACCCCAACACGCGCCCTTTGATGTTAACAACGTTCAGGGCTTGCGGCGGGAAGGTGATATTCCAATCTTTATCCTCATACTGCTTGTGCAGGCTATTGATGGCATAGATGATTTCTTGATCGCTGAGGGGCTTTCCCCATAATGGGGAGGGAAGGTGATACTTGTCTTTTTCATCAAACAACAGCGCCGTCGGGGCTTCAGTAACCCCTGACGAGTATACATCAAACTTTTTGAAAAACTTTTTGTCGAGAGCCCGTACCTTGGCCGTTACCTCCTTATTCACCGAGAGATTTTTTACTTCACCAAATGCAACCCCTCCCAGAATCGGTGAAAATACCAACGAAACGATATAAAAAGCTGTTAATATCGTTCTCATGGTTACTCCTCCTTTTTGTGTTGCGGTACTGCAGCTACAAGCGATTTTTATACCCCTCTTCGCTGAAGCGTGCTACAAAAAACGATCATAATCATAACACAAAAAATCAATCAAAGATATAGAGATCGCAACCAGATCAGAGTAGCAAGAAATGTCGCCCAATACCATTATCAATCGATTGGCAGACGAGATTTTTGAAGCTCCCTTTAAAAATTTATAATCAAACTGATTCACTAAAAAGACTGTCATTGTATTTTTTAAGAATCTGTATAATAATTACCTCATATCGAATTGGAAGCGCCCACCCTAGGAAGCTCGAGAAAGGACAACTATGTACGAGCACCGCACACAACCGTTGTTGCCGCGCCACCTCTTCCTGCTTCGGATGCTGAGGCATGGCCTCCTTGCGCTGATCATCGTTCTCTTCTCACTCGGCATCGGAGTCGTCGGCTACCGCGCCACCGAAGGCATGCCATGGCTCGATGCCCTGCTGAATGCCTCGATGATCTTGGGGGGTATGGGCCCGGTGAACGAGCTGCACACAATCGCCGGCAAACTCTTCGCTTCGGCATACGCCCTCTTCTCCGGGGTGGCCTTCCTGGCCACGGTGGGCATCCTGGTAGCGCCCCTGGCGCATCGGCTCTTTCACCATTTGCACTTGGAGGAGAGCGACCAATAAGCATCGATGGTGTGGTAAGAGAAAGGGGATAGACTAATTTTTAGGGAATAGATAATAAATGAATGATAGGGAATAAAAAAAGGCCTGCCCTTTTTTTAAGGGCAGGCCTTTTTTTTAAAAGGTCAGGCTGTACCTGCTTCTTCCGCCTTCTTAATCTTTTTTTCCTCACCCTTGTCCGCCTTAGCCTCTTTTTTTGCTTTTTTATCCTTATCCTTGTAGTCGGTGGCGTACCAGCCGTTCCCCTTCAATTGAAAAGAGGTGAGGGACATGAGTCTCCTCAGTTGTCCCTTACAGGAGGGACAGGTTTGTAGGGATTCATCGGTAATCTTCTGCATCATCTCTACTCTGCAACCGCAATTCGTACATTGATACTCGTAGATGGGCACTTCTTTTCCTCCCTATTGGCTTTTGAAAATATAATGCCCCCTCCCCTGCTTGTCAAGAATTCATCGCCGAGCCATATCCCCTTGACACGATGATCTCTGATGTAGATGCACGAAAACAAATTACACGGAGAAAGGCAGAAGCCTCCCCATAACGAATCGATACAGGAACTTCTAAGACGCCCTTCCCTTAGCCTTGTCCCGAAACCACTGCACGAACCGCCCGATCCCCTCCGCGATGTCTACCCTAGGGTCATAACCGAGGAGGCGGCGGGCCTTGGATATCTCGGCATAGGTGATGGGGACATCACCGGGCTGCTCAGGCAGCTCCTCAACCACGGCCTTCTTTCCTAAGGCTTGCTCCAGCAGGGAGATGAGTTGGCGCAAGGGGACTGTTTGTGATTCACCCAGGTTAAATATGTCATAACCGCGCAGGTTACGCACTGCCCCCATGATCCCTGCGATGATGTCGTCGATGTAGGTATAATCCCGACGCGACGTGCCGTCACCGTACAGGGGAATCTTTTCCCCCTGCTCGATGAGCCGGGCGAACTTATGGATGGCCATCTCCGGGCGCTGGCGCGGACCATAGACGGTGAAAAACCTCAGGCACGAGATGTTCAGGCCGTAGAGGTGATGATAGACATAGCAGAAGAGCTCCCCTGTCCTCTTGGTCACGGCATAGGGGGAGATCATCGCCTCTAGCCTGTCCTCCTCGGCAAAGGGGACCTTGCGGTTCTTGCCATAGACGGATGAAGAAGAGCCGAAGATGAAGTTCCTGACGCCGAACTCACGGCAGGCCTCGAGGAGGTTCAACGTCCCCGCAACATTCACCTCTTCATAAAGCAGGGGCTGTTCGATAGAAGGCCGTACGCCGGCCCTCGCTGCCAGGTGGATTATTAAATCAAACGATGATCTCCTGATCAGGTCATCCAGAAATTCCTTGTTCCTGATATCTCCTTCGACCATCTGAAAACCATTGGCACCCTTGGACGCCTTGATCTCCTTCAGATTCCTCCGCTTGATCGTCGGATCATAATACGCATCGAAGTTGTCCAGGCAGACAACCTCATACCCCTCCTGCAGGAGGCGCTGGCAGAGGTGCGAGCCGATGAACCCGGCCCCGCCGGTAACCAATACTCGCTTTATCATCACGCCGAAAAACGCTGAGTAATAAACATGATAGTAAGTCAGGGACCCTTCATCGCATCGGAAACCGTGGCAGCTGGCGGGGAGAATACACGATTACGCTGCCGTCCTTTTTGCGATCCATGGGCACGGAGTTAAGGCCTGTATAGACATATCCTAAGACCTTACCCTTGAGGTTGACGACGTTGAGGGCCCGGGGCGGAAAAGGGATTCTCTTATTGTCGTTGTATTGATCATCCAGGCGCTGAATTACATAGATGATTTGCTCTTCACTGAGCGGGGGTCCCCAAAAACGGTCCGGGAGCTGATAATCATCCTTGATATCGAAAAGCAGCGCCGTGGGGGCCTCTTTTTCTCCTGCCGAGTAGACGTCAAAGCCCTTGAAGAACTCCCGATCAAAAACCTTGATCTTAGCCGTCACCTCTTTATTGACATAGACGTTCTTTTCTTGGCCCCAAGCAAGATTCAGCGCAATAACGACAGAAACCGAAAAGACTATAACAAAAATCGCCCATCGCTTTTTCATGTTACGACTTCCTTCTGTTCGTCTCACTAGAGAATTTAGCTGCTTCTCACTTATCCGCTCTAAAGATATGCATAAGCATCTACCTTCTTGTTTTCAAGGCAAAACCAACTTATGCATCCGAACATACTGCGTGAGGCATGGATCGACAAGAGGTCGCAATCGATGCGATGACGGACCCACGAATTACCTCCTCACATACATAGTGCGGAGACAGGCTGTTATAGCTATTGTAATACTCCAGCCCCTCCCCACTCCTTCCTTTTTACAAAAGCTGATGACCGCGGGAAGACAATCCTTCACGAGCAGCCTTTGAAGAATTGGCGATCGCCTACTTGATGAATCTCATGCACAGAGGATAACGATACCGCTCCCCGTTATTAGCCCTCACCGCGGCAATAATCACCATGATCACATCGAAGATCACCACGGCGATCAGGAGGACGGCCCCGATAACAACGAGGGTGAGCAATGCCGCAATGATGGCATATATGCTCATGGATATCTGAAAGTTAAGGGATTCCTTGCCCTGGTCATCGACAAAAGGCGACTCATCCTTCTTGATCAGCCAGATAACCAGGGGGGCGATGATGTGGCCGAAGGGGATGATGTACCCGGCAAAGGCCGCGACATGGCAGAGCATTGCCCATGTCCGTGCATCCTTCTCATTCATTGCTGTCATGTTAGTACCTCCTTGAGCCAAAGCGTTTCCCTGTTCGCCTCTCTTTAATCCTCCCTTGCAGATCCGGCCTATCGCAGCTCAAAGCTTACTCTGACCCGCGCGCTGATGCTCATCTGGCCGAGGGCAATGCTCTTGTCCGCCTCCCTCAAGCTGACGCCGGTACCCGGCACCACGTTTGGCACCGTGCTCTCTTCGTACTCCTCCTCAACAATGGAGTAAGGCCGCCCTACCCTTTGACCAAGCTCCTTGGCCATTGCCTTTGCCTTCTCCTTAGCAGCCTTCAGGGCCAGTGCACGGGCCTGATCACGGTAATCACGCAGTTTCGTCGTCCTGAACTGGACCCCGTAGATATAGTTGGCACCGGCGTCGAGGGCGCTGTTAAGCAGATCATCGAGCCTCGATACATCCCGAACAGTAAAAACAATGGTCTTGCGCACACGATAGCCGATGAGCTCTTCCCGTGCATCCCCACCTTTGTACCGGGGCTCAACGCTGACGCGGTCCGTCCAAAAATTCCCTGGTGCTACATTATACCTCTTGGCCAGGGCGAAGACCTTTTTAACGCGTTCGTCATTTTGCCTCTTTGCTATGCCGAGATCTTTATGCCACGTCTCCACACCTAAGGTGAGGATTGTTTCGTCGGGGGCAACGCGTACCTCGGCTTCGCCGGTAACGGTGATGAGGCGCGGCTGCGGCCTTTCCCGTGCACAGGCAAAGCAGGATAAAACTACGATAAGGACAAAAACCGCCACGCCCTTTCTCAGCAACTCCTTCATTATTTCTCCCTCCTATCCCCATTATTGAGCAGCATTGCGCCAAACAGAGACGTCTCCCCCTATTTTCTACAATTTCCCCCTCTTGTCAAACTATTTTACCAAAATATAAGGATAACGGGTGCTTTCATTGACTTTTCGTGTTGAATATCCTATAAATTAAGTGTACGATTAATGTTTATTTTCTGTGTTGAGGGAAGAGGTGCATATCTCAGCAACTATAGACCGATTTGCCGACTACATTGCCTTGGAGAGGGGGGCATCACCGCATACCTCGCGCGCCTATCGCAAGGACCTGGAGCTTTTTGCCGCCTTTTTACAGGAACAGGGGTTGCCCCTTGACGTGACCAAGATAGATTACCTGACGATCCGTCTCTACCTGGGACACCTCTACCAGGGCAAGCGGATCAAGCGCACCTCGGTGGTACGAAAGCTGGCTACCTTGAGGGCCTTCTTCAGGTATTTGAAGCGGGAGGGTATCGTCGAGAAAAATCCCGCCAAGATGGTGGCGATACCCAAGGGGGGAAAGGACCTTCCGCATGCCCTTTCCGTCGATGAGGCCTTCCGCTTCCTCGATATTCCCGATGCGGCAAGCCCCTTGGGTAGCAGGGATCGTGCCATCCTGGAATTCCTCTACTCCAGCGGGCTGAGGGTGGGAGAGCTCACTGCACTGAGCCTGTCTGACCTGGATTTGGGAGCAGGAATGGTGCGGGTCTTAGGGAAAGGGGGCAAGGAGAGGATAGTGCCCATCGGCTCCAAGGCCGTTGAGGCGTTGAACTCATACCTGACACGCAGGGGCGAGCTCATGGCAAAGGGAGAGCGTGCCCCTCAATATCTCTTCCTCAATCATCGAGGCGGGAGGCTCACGGCCCGCAGCGTGGGGAGGATGATCAAAAAATACCTGCTCCAAGGAGGGATCATGAAGGAGACCACCCCTCATACCTTCAGGCATTCCTTTGCCACCCACCTGCTGGATGCCGGCGCTGATCTGCGTGGCATACAGGAATTGCTGGGACACGCCAGCCTCTCCACGACTCAAAAGTACACGCACGTGAGCTCGGCGAAATTGATGGAGGTTTACGATCGCACCCATCCGCGGGCCAGAAAGGGGGCGAAAGATGTTTAAGGCAACGACGATTCTCTGCGTACGTCACCAGGGAAAGATCGTGATTGCCGGAGACGGTCAGGTAACGCTCGACGCGACGGTGATGAAGCACCGAGCGCGCAAGGTGCGCAAGCTCTATAACGACACCGTGCTCGCCGGCTTTGCCGGGGCCACAGCCGACGCCTTTACGCTCTTTGAGCGCTTTGAGACCAAGCTGGAGCAATATAACGGCAACATCCTGCGCGCGGCCGTAGAACTTGCCAAGGATTGGCGAACCGATAAACTGCTGAGGAGGCTCGAGGCCTTACTGGTCGTGGCGGACAAGGACCATTCCCTCATCATCTCCGGCAACGGGGATGTCGTGGAGCCCGACGATGGAATCGCTGCTATCGGCGCCGGCGGCCCTTACGCCCAAGCAGCAGCCAGGGCCCTGGTCGCGCATTCCCAACTGGATGCCAAGGCCATCACCGAGGAGGCGATGCGGATAACCGCGGAGATATGCATCTACACGAACGACCAGATAACGATCGAGGAGCTCTAAAGAAAGACCGAACTCAGATGGAACGGCCCCTGACCCCCAAAGAGATCGTGGCCGAACTGGATAAGTATATCATCGGTCAAGGCGAGGCAAAGCGGTGCGTGGCCATTGCCCTGAGGAACCGCTGGCGCCGCCAGCAGGTCCCGAAGGAGCTGCGGGATGAGATCGCACCGAAAAACATCATCATGATCGGCCCCACCGGCGTCGGGAAGACGGAGATCTCTCGCCGCCTGGCCAAGCTCTCTCAGGCCCCGTTCTTAAAGATCGAGGCCTCCAAGTTCACCGAGGTAGGGTACGTCGGCAGGGATGTGGAATCGATGATCAGGGACCTGACGGAATTGGGCGTCAACATGGAAAGGAGGGAAGAGGAAGAAAAGGTCAAGGGAAAGGCCCGTGACCTGGCCGAGGAACGGGTGCTGGATCTCCTCCTGCCACCTGCCCCTCTTACCGCCTCATCTTCCCCTGCCTTGCCTGAAGCCGTCGAGGCGGCCGAAGAGACGGTTGAGGCCGACACCGCCCACAAGACCAGGGAACGTCTGAGGAAGCTGTTGCGAGAGGGAAAGCTTGATGAGCGGCTGGTGGAGATAGAGGTATCGGAGAGGACCCTCCCTGTCGTCGAGGTCTTCTCCACCGCCGGGCTCGAGGAGGTGGACTTCAACATCAAGGATATGCTCTCGGGTCTCTTTCCGAAGAAGACCAAAAGGAGGAAGGTCAAGGTGCCCGAGGCCTTGGAGATCCTCGTCGAGGAAGAGGCACAAAAGCTCATTGATATGGACAAGGTGATCAAACAGGCTATCCAGCGGGTTGAGCAGTCGGGGATCATCTTCTTCGACGAGCTCGATAAGATTGCCAGCCGTGAGCAGACCTATGGCCCCGACGTCTCGCGCGAAGGTGTCCAGCGGGATATCCTGCCGATTGTGGAGGGTACGACGGTAATGACCAAATACGGCATGGTAAGGACCGACCATATCCTCTTCATCGCCGCCGGTGCCTTCTATGTCTCCAAGCCCTCCGACCTCATCCCCGAGCTGCAAGGCCGCTTCCCCATCAGGGTGGAGTTGGAGCCCCTGGGCAAGGAGGAATTCGTCAGGATCCTCACCGAGCCCCAGAACGCCCTCATCACCCAGTATGTGGAGTTGATGAAGACCGAGGAGGTGCAGCTCTCCTTTGCTCGGGAGGCCATTGAGGAGATCGCCGAGACCGCCGCTAAGATCAACGACAAGATGGAGGATATCGGGGCCCGCAGACTCTATACCATCATGGAGAGGCTCCTCGATGAGGTATCCTTCGACGCCCCCGATCTCTCCGGCCAAGAGATCGTCATCGATGCCGGCTATGTAAAAAAGAAGCTCGAAGAATTCCTTAAAGACGAGGATCTCAGCAGGTATATCTTGTGATGAAAAAGCTCATTGAAAAGGCGGAGGTCCTGATCGAGGCCCTCCCCTACATCAGGCGGTTCTATCACAAGACCATGGTGATCAAGTATGGAGGGGCTGCCATGGCAGAGGAGGGGCTCAAAGAGGCATTTGCCATGGATATCGTCCTCATGAAGTACGTGGGCTTGAATCCGGTGGTGGTGCATGGCGGCGGCCCCCAGATCAGCGAGGTGCTCCAACGGATGGGGAAGTCATCCACCTTCGTGCAGGGGCTGCGCGTCACCGATCAAGAGACGATGGATGTGGTAGAGATGGTCCTCGTGGGCAAGGTGAATAAGGAGATCGTGGATCTCATCAACCGCTGTGGGGGAAAGACCGTGGGACTCAGCGGAAAGGATGGCGGCCTGATTAGGGCGAAAAAGCTGCATCTCTCACCCCAAGGGGAGAAGGATGCCCCGCCGGAGATCGTCGATTTGGGGATGGTGGGGGAGGTAGAGGGAATCAATTCCGACGTCATCAAGACCCTGGATGACGGTGACTTCATCCCTGTCATCGCCCCGGTCGGGGTGGGCGCGGATGGCAAGACCTACAACATCAACGCCGATCTCGTGGCGGGAAAGTTAGCAGCAGCCCTGGGTGCGGAAAAACTGATCCTCCTCACCGATGTGCCGGGTGTGTTGGACAAGGGTGGCAATCTCATCGCGAGCCTCAAGGCTAAAGAGGCCAAAGGCCTCATAGCCCAGGAGGTCGTCTCCGCGGGAATGATCCCCAAGGTCACCTGCTGCCTGGAGGCCCTAGCAGGAGGGGTGGCAAAGGCCCACATTATCGACGGGAGGGTGAAACACGCCCTCATCTTGGAGATCTTCACCGATACAGGTGTGGGAACGGAACTATGGTCATAAAGGGAGAAGCATTGATCCGCGTGGGGCAACAAGTGCTGGCCAACACCTACGCCCGATATCCCATCCTCCTCGTGCGGGGTAAGGGAGCACAGGTATGGGACAGCAACGACAGGGAATACCTCGACTTTGTCGCGGGGATTGCGGTATGCAACCTCGGACACTGCCATCCCAAGGTGGTCCAGGCCCTGGAGGAACAGGCCAGGCAGCTCATCCACTGCTCTAACTTATACTACAACGGACCGCAGGTGGAGTTGGCCAGGCGCCTGTGCGAACATTCCTTCGGAGAGCGGGTCTTCTTCTGCAACAGCGGGGCCGAGGCAACCGAGGCAGCTATCAAGCTGGCGCGAAAATACTCTAAGGCGCACTATGGCCCTGAGCGCTACGAGATTATTACGATGGAAAACTCCTTTCACGGGAGGACCATGGGGGCCTTGAGCGCTACCGGGCAAAAAAAGTTCCACAAGGGGTTTGAACCCCTGCTGCCGGGTTTTACCTATTGCCCCTTTGACGACCTCGAGGCCGTCAGCCGGGCCATCGGTGCCCAAACCTGCGCCGTGATGGTGGAGCCCATTCAGGGGGAAGGTGGGGTAATCCTCCCGGCCCCCGACTACTTGCACGGGCTGAGGGAACTCTGCGATAAGACAGGGATTTTGCTGATCTATGATGAGGTCCAGGTCGGGATGGGTAGGACAGGCAGGCTCTTTGCCTATGAGCACTATGCAACCCCTCCCCACATCATGACCTTGGCCAAGTCCCTGGCCAACGGGGTGCCTATCGGCGCGCTGGTGGCCACGGATATGGTGGCGCAGGCCTTTGTCCCTGGCGACCACGCCACCACCTTCGGCGGTAACCCCCTGGCCACCGCGGCAGGATGCTGCGTCATTGACGCCCTGGTAGAGGACGGTATCCTCGAGAACTGCCAGGCGATGGGCAACTACCTGCTCCAAGGGCTCCTCGACCTCAAGGAGCGATACACCTTTATTAAGGCAGTGCGGGGCAGGGGGCTGATGATCGGTTGCGAGCTGGAGGTTGAGGGCAAAAAGATAGTTGAACGCTGCATGGAGAAGGGCGTCCTCATCAACTGTACCGCAGGCAAGGTCCTGCGTTTTATCCCCCCCCTCATCATCACGAAGGGGGAGGTCGATTGCCTGCTCAAATGTCTGGACGAGGTATTCGCAGAGCAATGAAGAAAGACCTGATCACCATATATGACTTAACCAAGGCGGAGATAGAGGCCATCCTCCAGAAGGCGGCAGGGCTCAAGGAGATGCAGCGACAGGGAAAACCCTATCAACCCCTCGCCGGGAAGACCCTCGCCATGATCTTTGAGAAGCCATCGACCAGGACCAGGGTATCCTTCGAGGTGGGGATGTTTCAATTAGGCGGGCATGCCCTCTCTTTAAACCCCCAAGAGACGCAATTGGGCCGGGGGGAGGCCATCGCGGATACGGCCCGGGTGCTATCCCGGTATGTCGATGGCATCATGATCAGGACCTTTGCCCAGGAGCGGGTCGAGGAGATGGCACGCTTTGCCACCATCCCGGTGATCAATGGTCTGAGCGATCTGCTGCACCCCTGCCAGATCTTGAGCGACATCTTCACGATGACAGAAAAACTGGGGCATCAGTATGGCGGGCTGAAGATAGCATATGTGGGGGATGGCAACAACGTGGCCAACTCCTGGATCAATGGGGCCTTGCGGCTTGGCTTTGATCTCTGGCTGGCCTGCCCGCCGGGTTATGAACCCAATGCGCGGATCCTGGCGCGGGCTCAAGAGGAGGGATCCTCCCGGATCGTCCTCACCCACGCCCCGAAGGAGGCAGTCGAGGAAGCCTCCGTGATCAACACCGACGTCTGGGCCAGCATGGGGCAGGAAGGTGAGCGCGCGGAGAGGATAAAGGCCTTCCAGGGCTATCAGGTGAATGCCGATCTCCTCCGCCAAGCCCGGAAGGATGCAATAGTGATGCACTGTCTTCCTGCACACCGGGGTGAAGAGATCACCGACGAGGTGATGGATGGCACTCATTCTGTGGTCTTCGATCAAGCGGAGAACCGTCTCCATGTACAAAAGGCCATCCTGACCCTTTTGATGGGAAAAGGGTAGAACGATGAAAAAAGCAGTTAAAAAGATCGTCTTGGCCTATTCAGGCGGCTTGGACACCTCGGTCATCCTCAAGTGGCTGCAGGAGGAGTATGCCTCTGAGGTAATCGCCTTTTGCGCCGACATCGGCCAGGGAGGAGAGATTAAAGAGGTGCGTCAGAAGGCCGTAGCCACCGGCGCGAGCAAGGTCTATATCGAGGATCTTCAAGAGGAGTTCGCCCGGGACTTCGTCGTCCCCCTTATCAAGGCCAACGCCGTCTATGAAGGGGGCTACCTTCTCGGCACCGCCATTGCCCGGCCCCTCATCGCCAAGGCCCAGATGGCGGTGGCACGCAAGGAGCAGGCAGACGCCGTGGCCCACGGCGCCACCGGCAAAGGGAATGACCAGGTGCGCTTTGAACTCACCTACTACCATTTCGACCCCCATATACAGGTCATCGCCCCCTGGCGGGAGTGGAAGCTCCGCTCCCGAGAGGACCTGATCCGCTATGCCAAGGATCGGGGTATTCCGGTTACCGTCACCCCGAAAAAACCCTACAGCAGCGACAGAAACCTCTTGCACATCAGCTTCGAAGGTGGGATCTTGGAGGACCCGTGGCAAGAGCCCGATGAGGCGATGTATTGCTTGACGACAGCCCCGGAGCACGCGCCGGACAAGCCGCTCTACTGCGAGATAGATTTTGCCGAAGGCATCCCGATCCGCCTCGACGGAAAGAAGTACGCACCTGCCCAGCTCTTGGTACGGCTCAACAAGATCGGGGGTAGCAATGGCATCGGCAGGGTGGATTTGGTAGAAAATAGGTATGTCGGCATGAAGTCCCGGGGTGTCTATGAGACGCCGGGGGGTACGATCCTCCACTGCGCCCATCGCGCCCTGGAATCCATCACCATGGACCGTGAGGTAATGCACCTGCGCGACGGCCTCATCCCCAAGATAGCGGAACTCGTCTACTACGGATATTGGTACGCTCCGGAGATGGAGCTGATGCGCAAGCTCGTGGATGAAACCCAGCACGACGTCACCGGGACTGTCAGGCTCAAACTCTACAAGGGAAACTGCATGGTGGTCGGCAGGAAATCGGAAAAGTCCCTCTACCATAGCGGTTTTGCCACCTTCGAGGAGGATGAGGTCTATCGACAAAAAGATGCCGAGGGCTTTATCAGGCTCAACGCCTTGAGGCTCAGGATAAGGAGGTTGCTGGGCCGATGAAGGAGCGGTATGACCCCCTCCAGATCGAAGAACGATGGCAGCGGTATTGGGAAGAGGGAAAACTCTTCCGCGCTTTGGAGGATCCGAAGCGGGTGAAGTATTATCTCCTCGAGATGTTTCCCTATCCTTCCGGTAAGCTCCACATGGGGCACATCCGCAATTACTCCATCGGCGACGTGGTGGCCCGCTATAAGCAGATGCAGGGATACAGCGTCCTGCACCCCATGGGGTGGGATGCCTTCGGCATGCCCGCGGAAAATGCCGCCTTGGAACACAAGATCCACCCCGCAAAATGGACTTATGACAACATCGCCCACATGCGCTCTCAACTCAAACGGATGGGCTTCAGTTATGACTGGGAGCGAGAGCTGACCACCTGCGATAAGGACTACTACAAATGGGAACAGCTGATCTTCATCCGCATGTACGAGCAAGGGTTGGTCTACCGGAAAAGGGCCTTGATTAACTGGTGTCCGGCATGCCAAACGGTCCTGGCCAACGAACAGGTGGAAGGCGGCACCTGCTGGAGGTGCCACGGTGAGGTGGAAAAAAAGGAGCTCGCGGGGTGGTTCTTTAAGATTACCGCCTATGCCGAAGAGCTGCTGGAGTACTGCGATAAACTCACCGGTTGGCCCGAGCGGGTCATCACCATGCAGAAGAACTGGATCGGCAAGAGTGTCGGGACGGATGTGGTATTCCCCTTGGACGACGGCTCGGGGGCCATTACCGTATTCACCACTCGTCAGGACACCCTCTTTGGCGCCACCTTCATGGTTTTGGCGCCTGAACATCCCCTAGTGTTAGAGCTTTGTAAAGGAGGGGGACAAGAGGCCGAGGTGCAGGCCTTTGTGAAACGGGTAAGGAGACAGGATCTGACTGCCCGCACTGCCGAGGATATGGAAAAGGAGGGGGTCTTTCTGGGCACCTATTGTATTAACCCCTTGACCAAGACGCGGATGCCCCTCTATACTGCCAACTTCGTCCTGATGGAGTATGGCACCGGCGCCGTCATGGCCGTGCCTACTCATGATCAGAGGGATTTCGAGTTCGCCAAAAAATACGGGATACCGATGATCGTGGTGATCCAACCGCCTGGTAAGGCCCTCGACCCAGCTCTCATGACCGAGGCCTATACAGAGGACGGGGTCCTGGTTCATTCGGGTCCCTTCAATGGCATGAACAATCGCGAGGCCATGGAGGCCATTGCCGACTACCTGGAGGAACAGGGGATCGGGCAGAGGGCCATCAATTACCGCCTTCGGGACTGGGGTATCTCCCGCCAGCGGTATTGGGGTGCCCCTATCCCCATCATCTACTGCGATCGCTGCGGTATCCAGCCTGTTCGAGAAGAGGACCTGCCCATAGTCCTCCCCCTGGATGTTGGACCGAAGGAAAACGGCGCCTCGCCGCTACCAGACCTGCGCTCCTTTGTCGAGACCACCTGCCCGGCCTGCGGAGGGGCGGCCAAAAGAGAGACGGATACCATGGATACCTTTGTGGAGTCTTCCTGGTATTTTGACCGCTACACCTGCCCCGATTACGACCAGGGGCCCCTCGATAGAAAGCGGCTGGAATACTGGATGCCCGTGGATCAGTACATCGGGGGGATAGAACACGCCATCCTCCACCTGCTCTACTCTCGCTTCTTCACCAAGGTGTTGAGGGATATAGGCATGGTATCCTTGGATGAGCCCTTCATCAACCTGCTTACCCAAGGGATGGTGATCAAGGACGGGGCAAAGATGTCCAAGTCCAAGGGGAATATCGTGGACCCCGAAGATATGATCAACAGATACGGGGCCGATACCACCCGCCTCTTCAGCCTCTTCGCCGCCCCACCGGAAAAGGACCTGGAGTGGCAGGAAGAAGGGGTAGAGGGCGGTTATCGTTTTCTTCATCGGGTGTGGCGGCTGGTCTATGAATTAAGGAACAGCATCGCCGGGCAGCCCTCATCCGTAATCACGGCTGACCTTCCCCCTGAGCTGGGAGAGCTGCGTCACAAGGCGCATAAGACCATCAAAAAAGTGACAGAGGATATCGAGCGGTTTCATTTCAACACCGCCATTGCCGCCATCATGGAGCTGGTGAACCATATCTACCAGACTAAGGATGGTATCGAGGCAACACCTCAGGCCACCTCGGTTTGGCGGGAGACTGTCGAAGCACTTATCGTGCTCCTCTCCCCCTTTTGCCCCCACATCGCCGAGGAACTCTGGGAGGCCGTGGGGCACGACGAAAGCGTCCTCAAGACCCCCTGGCCTCAGTATGACGAGGAGGCCATCGTCGAGGAGGAGGTCATCGTTGTCGTTCAAGTCAATGGCAAGCTCCGGGATCGCCTCCTCATCCCTGTTTCGGCTGAGGAGAAAAAGGTGAAAGAAATGGCCCTGGCCAGTCCCAAGGTGAGACGACATATTGAAGGAAAGGAGATTAGAAAGACCATCTTCGTACCCAAGAAGTTGGTCAATATCGTATGCGTATGAAAACTATAACCTTT